>JAABUS010001648.1_pt1 | contig 47268 bp, 46 predicted proteins | sample 5560161 | NCBI WGS metagenome assembly JAABUS01 (sample SAMN10711885, study PRJNA513376) | rock metagenome | isolation source: Antarctica rocks | place: Antarctica: Victoria Land, Trio Nunatak nord | collected 2016-01-04 | reverse complement strand
TACGAGCGTAATTTAAGCCCGGAGCTTCAGGGGCCCTAACCTTAGAAAATCACGTGATTTAGGGCCTAAAATTTTGAAAAATCTTGATGTTCTATGATCGCCCCTATCGACGGTAGCGACCCCCCAGAACCACCCCTAACGCCAGCAAATTTTGATGCCCGGAATCGATCGATTCAGGCGAAATCCACGCGGGGGTGATGCGCAGGCCATGCGCCAGGGCATGCGCCAGGGGTTTGGGGGTGCCACAGTAACAGTTGTGGGGGTGCGACAGCGACAGGACCATAGCCATGAGGGGAATGCGCCATGGCCATGAAGGGAATACGCCATGGCCATAAATGGAATGGGGCCATGGCCATGAACAGGGGCCATGGACGGGGGTCAAAGTTGGTGGCGCACCCCTAATTTAGCGCCCGTTAGTGGCAGTTTTAGGCTTACTCGGTATACGCCCGAGTGGCCCTAGGCCCCTTAGCTATATGCCTCGGGCGCCTATCGAGTCGGTAGATAGGTGTCGCGTTTAAGGCTCCTAGGGCGCCCGTCGAGCGCCTTAAACCACGATCGAGCCACTTTTCGTTTTACCGACGCGGCTAGAACTAATACTATTAAATAATTAAGAAATAAACGAGGAACTTATAAATATAATATTAATATACGATAAATTATAATACTTAATTTAAAATTATATAATATAATATTAAAAAGGAATCGAAGTTAATAATAGAGTTATTTTAAAACGAGTAAATTAAAGATATTAATATTATAATTATTTAGGAGCCTAGTTAGAACCCTATTACCTAAATATTATATAATGATAATATTAATTATTTCTACCTAGTATATAAGGGAGGCCTAAAGACCCGTATATACTTCTATATAAATAAAAGAATCGATACGGATAATTAAGAACTAGTTTATTATAAAGGCGATTTATACTTTATAAAGATTATATTAAAAAAGCGAAGAAATAAAAAGAATCTCGGTCGGATAAAATTAAAAAAGAGGAGGTTACTAGTTAAGGAATCCCTTATTATAAGAAAGTAACGATTTATAATATATATAATCTATTATTAATATAGTATATATCGACTAATAATCCGTTAATATTATTATTACTAGAAGAAGTATTAACGGAGGAGGGCGAATATATCTTTTTGAAGAATTTTAATCTTTATTACCCTAGCTAGAATAATACTAGGCGATATATATATTATATTATAACCGATTATCTCTTAGGAATAATAAAGTCGAGGGAAATAAAATTAGAGTTACCGGAAATATTTATTATATAAAAAGCCCGAGGATATAAAAATATAATCGATTTATTATTCCTTATAAAAGGAGCGTATTAAGTTATAAATAACTTTATAATTTATAAAGACTTATATTATAACTCCGATTATAAATTAGTAATAACGGAATTCGAGTAAATATAAAAAGGAGTAATATTATATATTCGTCGTATTTAAAAGAAGATTAAAGATAATATTATTTAAAAGGAAATATAATAAGGCGTAAAGTCCCTTTATTAAATATTAAAGAAATTAAAATTTAAAAGTAAAAAAAATATCGATTAATATTTAAATAAAATAATAAAAGACTTTTAAGAAATTATCGAGTTTATAATCTTATAGGCCCGTTTATATTAAAAAGCCAAATCTTATTAAAACTCTCGTTATATTAAAATTATATTAAAGGTAAAGGAATATATAAAGGAGTATAAATAAAATCGAAATATTTAGACGGGGGAGGCCTTAAATACGATAAATAATAAGAGAATATATATAATTCGAAAAACGAAGACGTTCTTTTAATAGGAGAGTATATATAAAGTTTTATTAAAGCCGACGGGAGTATAAAAACTTATAAAATAAAAAAGAGAGAAGAATAACTATCTTAAAAAACTCTTTTAATTCTTAATTATTAAAAAAGTTAAAGAGGAAAAATTAAAGACTTCGAGGGTAAAATAAAAACTTTATAAAAAATATTTTTTCCTCCTTTACCGACGGTAAACTTAAGGGATATCGAGGGAATAAAATACCCGGAGCCTATTAAAATAAATTAGGAAATAATTAAAATAAAAATATATAAAATAATATAATACTCTACGGCCGACAAAGTACTAGGAATAATTAAAATCCTAAACTAATTTATAAAAGATATAATAAAAACGGAAGTAATAAATATTATTATTTATTTATTCTAGGCCTACTTTAAATAAAGATACTACCCGAGGTACTTTAAAAAAGTTAATATAATAATCTTTAAAAAATCGAAGAAAGACGATTATTTAGAGTTAAAATTATATAGATTTATTATACTCCTCGATACGCTTAATAAAGCGCTAAAAGTAATTATTTCTAAAAGATTAAATAATATAATAAAGGAGTACGAATTACTATTATTATAATAAATAAGGGTTAAATGAAAACGTTTAATAAAAACCGCGTTAGAAACCTTTATAGATATAATATATATTATATAAAATTATAATAGGAACGGGAGAGGAAAAATAATAAACCTATTATTACTAAATATAACGGGAGTATTCGATAAGGTTTTATATAAGAGGTTATTATATAATTTACGAATAAAAGGCGTTCCGAGTTTAATTATTAACTAGATAATAAACTTTTTATCGGATAAGGTTATATTCGTAATATTTGAAAAAAGACCGAGTTTAATAAAAAAGGTAATAACGGGTATTTTATAAAAATTACCTATTTTACTAGTACTCTTTCTATTCTTTAATATATTATTAATCGAGGAGTATACTAAAATAAACCTATTAATATGAGTCGGAGGATTTATAAATAATATTTATTTACTCGTTTATAACGGGAATATAAAGAAGAATTATATAAATTTAAAACGGGCCCACGATATTTATTTAAAGTAAATAATTATTTATAATATATTATTTACCCCCTAGAAATACGAGCTAGTTTATATATCTCGAATACCGAAGAAGTTTAATATAAAAATAATAATAAATTTTAAAAATATAATTATTAAATCTAAAGCGAGTATTAAGGTCTTAGGATTATATATCGATTCAAAATTAAAATAAGAATTATACCTAATTTAAATTAAAGCTAGGGCGATTAACTAAAGCCGCGCTATAAAATATATAATTAATTCGATATAAGGCGCTACCTTCGTAAAGTATAGAATAGTATATAATATAATAATTAATATTAATATTAACGTTCGCGGCTCCGATATAATATTAATTAAAAAGAATAACGGAGGCTATAAAGAGATATATAAAGAAATTAATAATTATTTAAAATGACTACCTTAAGACGGTCCTAGGAGTATTTAAAATTACCCTAATTCTAATATTTATAATTAAATTAATAATTACGTTAATCGACCTCTAGTTAAACCGCCTAGTAATATAATATTAAATAAATCGAAGGACCTATTTAATTACGTTTATAAAAAATACGCGGATTTAGAGTAAACTTTAATATAGGGGAGGTAAATAACGATAAATACCTCTAATATTAATAATAGAAAAAAAAGCCTAAATACTTCGCGCTCTAGGATTTAAAAAATAATATAAAGTAGTTATAATTATAAAGAGGAGGAAAGATTAGATAAATTTGATCGAAGACGTCGAAGAATATTAGAATATTAAAATTATTAACTAAAGAGTAAAAGATTAGGCTCGTTATTAATAATTAAATAAATAAAAGAATTATAAAAAAAGATTTTTATATAAATTATTAACCCGGCTTAAAAAAGAGATTTATTTAGAGATTAATTTAATTATTATAATTAATTAAGAAAGATTAAAAACTTTATAATAATATAATTAAAATATAGTAAAATCGGATTAAATAAATTTCTATACCGAATAAAGATATTTATAATCCATAATATTAATTATTAATATAGATAAAGGAAATAAAATGTAAAGTATATATTATTATTTTACTCGGAATTAGTTAAAGAGAGAGCGAAACTAGTAGAATAAATAAATATATACGATTTTAAAAAGATATTAACGTAGATTTAAAATATATATATAACCGCGCGGTAAATAATAAAAACGGGATAACTCGGTTAATTTTCTTTTAATAAAGAATAACTAGTATAGTTTAAATTACTATTAAGACCTAGTAATATATTTAAATTTATAAAAAAAGAAAGAAAAGAAAGAAACCGCCGGCCGGAGAGTTATCTCTATTTAATTAATAATATACTAAAAATCAACTTTGTGAAATTTCGCGACACCCTACTAAATCCAAAATCCAAAAATTAGAATTCTAACTACTATATCACGAATACGCGTCGTATAGTTGCTAAAATTTTAGAAGATATTATCTAGTTATATTTCTACTATCTATAAAACTCTTAAATAGTTAAGATATATATATATAGCGATAGAGGGGGTTTCGCTGATTTTCTACGAAGGTTTAGCGTAGGTCGGTAAATCTAGAGTTTTCGCCGACCTACGCCAAGCCTTCGTAAAAAATTAGCGCCAAATTAACGAAACCCTCTCTACTTTAATAACTATAGGTTCTAATTATATAAAACTTAATAATATTATAAAACTATAATTAAGTTATAACTCATGAAGTTTTAGTAGCTATACGACGCGTATTCGTAATATAGTAGTTAAGATTCTAATTTTGGGATTTTGGATTTAGTAGGGTATCGCGAAATTTTATAAAATTAATTTTTAGTATATTATTAGTTAAATAGAGGTATAAATATCGATTATTTAATAAATTTACAATAAAGCGACCTATAGGCCTATAAGATAAATAAATAAAATTAGAGAAATTAAAATAAAAGGGAAACGGAGGGAAGAATAAATAATATTTTAAAATAATTATAACCCTCGGCTATTAACTAATAAAAAGAGGTAATAAATTATCGATAAATTAAAGTTTTTAACCGACGAGGTTTTTTTAACGATTAATAGGCGCCGTTAATAACCTTATTGAAAAAATATTCGCGAAATTCTCTTATTAATAGAGTAGTTTTACTAGAGTAAATATATAAATTAATTAATTAATTAATTAATTAAAGGATATCTTTTATTTATTTTATAAATAAAAATATCTAAATTTAAATCTCACGGTTATTATTCGAGATATAATTAATAATTAAGATATTCGAGTACTTTATAAATTTTTTAATAAATTTTATCGAATTTATTAAGACTTATAAATAAGAATAAAAAAACTATATAATAATACGAAAGTACGAATATATCGAATCTAAACTAAAGATTTAAAATTAATTATTTATAATTTATAATCGTATATAAGAAAAAGATTAATAATAATTATAAAAGAGTTAAGATTTCTTTATTTCTAAATATTTTAAAGAAAACGAGTAAAATCCTATCGTTAATTTAAATTAATTTAATTAAAGAGGCTCGAAGGCTTCGAGATAAATATAATAAATATAAAATTAAAATTATATATAAAATATTCATATTAAAGGATTTTACTGCGAAATTTTCGTATTAAAAAAATAATAATAAAATAAAAATAACTTATATTTATATTATTATTAAAAGATATTATAAAATTTATAAAATAAAATCTCTTTAGGATAATAATAATAATAGAAATAATAATAATAATAAAAAGATTTTATAAATTTTATAATAAAAATTCGAATCTTTAATAATATCGAAGTTTTTATCTCGTAAAATTAAATATAAATTTCTAGTTCTTCTTTATTATAAAGATAATAGATATTCGAAAATTTCGCTAGAAAATTTCGGATCTTTTTTTAATTTTCGAGGCTTAATTTAAAATCGTTATTATTAATCTAAAAATCGAATTCTTTTTTTAAAATTATAATTTTATTATTAAGAATAAAGCTCCTTTATCGTAAAATAATAATAATATATTTAATAAAAACTACGATTTATTTAAACTCGAAAATTTCGAAGTCGAAAATATTAAATAACTACGTAAAATCTTATCTATCGGTATTTAAAACGTTTACGCGGGTGATTTTTAAAAGCGCGAAAATTTCGAAATATTTATATACTCTTTAAAATATACGAAAATTTCGAATAACTCTTATCTTAAATAAATATAAAAGGCGTTTTCGAGCTAAAACTCTATTCTAAAGACGGATAAAATTTTCGAATTAATTTAATAAACTTTATCCTACTTTACTCTACTACGGGCCTAAAGATAAAACTACTAATATAACCTAAACACTAGGAATATCGCGACCGCCGGGGTCGCGGGGATCGGCGCCCGCCTAGCCGGATCCGGTAAAACGCGAAGGCGCAGTTAGGACCGTTACCAAGTGCCATTGAAGGCCGCATTCATGGCCATTCTTGCCCCCATAGATGCGCGCATACCCCCATTTATGGCCTATACATACGCGTCTAGTCTCCTCATTGGCGACACAGAAGAAATACACCACGGGAGTCAACTTTTGAGTAGCAAATCGTCAATCAGCCTTGTACAGAGGATTGTCTTGCCAAAGCCAGACCCTCCATGTATCCAGAGTATCTTGGGCTTGCCGATCTCGTCCGTTAGCAATGACCAATCTCCCTGTTGTTGACGCCATAGTATCCACTTACAAGTACCTCTATGCCGCGAACCTTGAGCCTTTTGGTAAGTCTCGGCAGTCGAGACTGCTCCTTACCACTCATGGACTTGAGGCCGTCGCTCTTCATCTGACACTTGAGGGGGTTCAATCTGCTGTTCTGCTGGCAACTATGTCTGCAAATTTCGCGCTGAGGCTGCGTGTCTCCAGGATGAGTTTGAAGCACTAACGTGGTGCTCAAGGCACAGCACTCCTCCTGTATGGGCTTCGCCGATGTTTTATACTGTCAGTAACCTCTATTGTCAACTGCGAGTGCTACATCCGTCTTTTATATCTACCAAAGGCTTCAAAGTGATTAATGTGTTTCCATAACTAGAGAAAAATAAAACTGTTGAGTCTTTCACCTTGCAGAAAAGCTATGGTACGCTCGTGTAGGTGTTTTTGGATGTATACTTTACGTGAGAGTGAAGGTGGTTGTAATTCCCACAGCCGGGTAAAGATCGGAACAAAGATCTCTTCAATCACTCCATTCATATAAAACGCCCTGGGTATGCGCCTTCCCTTAGAAGAATGTCACGCCTTTCATAATCGTCTTCCTCATGTTGCTAAATAAAATAGCTATTCTAACCCTTGCAACAACCACCTCTCCCACCATCCTCTCACTGCCAGCACCGCCTCCCTTCCATCATCCCTATCTTCCTTTCCATCCGGATTTCCCAAAATAGCGGTATATGTCCAGAATACAGCCGCGACCCATGCTGCAACGGCTATAGCCATAGCATAGATTGGAGTGAATATGTTGGCGAGTATCAGCCTAATCACATTGCCCGTGCTAGGACTGGAGAATGTGGCTGCATCGTGTACAGAGAATATGAGGTATAACTCGAGTCTCGGTGAGGGGGAGAGAAAGTGGTGAAAACGAGCTGTGAGAGGCCATTGTTTCATGCAAAAGCAGAATGGAGATAGTAGGAGGAGTATGATGGTTATTAGGAGGGTGTAGAGGGCTATTGGGAGGGACAGGAGAGGAGCGAGGCTGGACATGTAGATCTGTTGTTATCGATAAGTGAGTTGCGACTAAAGCATGAATGAGAATTCAATAGACTTACCAATATCCACACAGCGTGCCTCTTCGGTTCATGGCTATCATCTTCCTCATCCTCGTCGTACTCATCGCCCGTATAGCTCCTTGCCGTGTTCTGGTAAGGTGACATTTGTGAGCGTTGTGTATATGTTGACTGACGGCCGCGTGAGCCTTTCTCAACATCTTGAGATGTTTGCTGCGGTTGGCCTGAATCCTGGGTTCGGATGGGGACAGGCTTGGCTTTCTGGGCGCTTCTGCCTCTCGGTGGGTGTGTCGCGGGTGGTGCTCGCAAAGGCCGTTGCTCCACCTCGGTCTTCTTGTATACATCCTGTGCCCTTTCGGTAACATTGCTGCCATCGGAAAACTTCTCCTGAGTTTTCGAATACCTCTCATTCATGACGACACACTGTGAAAGCAGACGGCAACACAGGAGTAATGACAGAGGCAAGGGTAGCTGAAAAGTCAGAGGGGAGTGAGTGCAGAAGAGATGGGGAATGGTCTTCTTTTCATCTTGGGAATTAGGAAGACTTGGAAAGCCTTGTCTTCGGCGCTGCTATGCGACATCACTGGGCAGTTCTGCTTGTTGGAGGCGGAGAGGTCTTGGAACTGCTTGGCTACAGCCAAGATGCTTGGTATAAGCTTGGCAAGCCACGAGAAACAGTGAAGTGGACTCGCACGACTTTTCTTGATTGGGTGAGCACTTCAAAGGAGCTTCTGGAGGTCTCCCGGGGACTGTACTGTACATTAAACAAGTACAAGTCCATGTACTATTGTCATTGACGACGGTAGCGGGTGAGGTGGCACGTTGTTGCTGTAGGCAGGGATACACCAAGAGGAAATGTGTGTATGAGTAAGCACTTTTCCCGCCCCCGCTATACGTCCACTTAAACCACTGAGCACCAGCTGATGATGAGAGCACATCTGTGAGCGGAAGTCGGAACACTGTCTCTGGTTGATACAGTTGTGAAAAATGACTTCACAATCCACTGGAGATCCGTGATAATGCTTTGAGGTTGGGGATGTTTGTCGTTCTACCAAGATGCGAGCTATATAGAGGAATATCACAGGGTGAAGTTGTAGTCTAGGTACAGCGAACGTATCTACCTAAAAGTCCAAATCGCTATGCCCTTCAATGCTCTATGGTGGTCGTCAACGTCGTTCTCTCCTGGTAAAAGGTATCAAGAAAGAACTTTAACGCCGCCCGATGCAAATGCAATACCATGCCTATTCAACCCAAGCCTCTTCCCAAAGCACAATCCGCTAAGCGTAACGCACACTCGGCTGTACATAGCCATGTTGAGGCGGATACCCACCCCATCCATATGGTCCTCCTCCATTAGCTCCTAACCCTCTCCCTTGATGTGCACCGCTCATCCAGGCACCTTGAGGCACCGGACCACCGCCCCATCCTTGCTGCATAGGCGGCGGCATTGGCTGGGTCCTGCGTGGTCCTCTGGGTCGCCTGCACCGTCTTACAATGCAGCTGAGTATGGAGAGGATAATGAGACCACCAATGCCAGCGCAGATGCCAATGACGAGGTTCTTATTGTCATGTATCCAGCTGCCGATTTCTTTGGCTGTAGTGGAACCTTTGCATTGACCCTGTTACACTTCATTAGCATGATTTTTGGAAACAAGATAGAAGGGTCTTACGTTGCTGCATTTCCCACCACCACCGCATACAGTGCCGTCGAGGAAGTTTTGTTGCATACTGTAGCACACTCCTGGACCAAATTCAGGCGAAGCACACGAAAGCGTGCAATCTTGGCTATTGCAAGCATAGGTGTCATTCTTGGTAGTGTAGGACCCCATGAGCGTCTTGCATTGCTGATCCCTTGAAGTACATTGGCCGCTAGCACATTGCAAACTTTGCGAGCTGTTCCCACAGCTTTGACCATCAGGCGCAGACAATTCGGGAGGGCAAGTAGCATTGGTGCCAGAGCAAGTTTCCTGAGGGTCGCACTGGCCTGTGCTGGCTCTACATACTGCACCGGCGCTGGAGAATTGGCAGTTGCTGCAGCAGTCCTGGTTCGAGTCGTCGCAGACGGCGGCGCCTTTGAATTTGCACGTAGTAGGGTCGCAGCATGTGTTTTTACCGCAGTTCTCCGTACCACCGCAGTCGCATTCCTCGCCAGCCTCTACAATGCCGTTTCCACATTGTTGACCAGTAATAGTAGTGACGCCTTGGTTGTTTGATAGACACTGGCTTTTAACGCTGTTGCGGCCAAGCGCAGAGCAGATATTTCCAATTGAGCAGGCGCTAAATGATGAAATGCCTTCAGCGGTCGAAGGATTCATGATGTATTTGGATCCGGCATCGCAAGTGTTAGCGCTTAGTGGGCAACATTGCTGGGAATTAACAGTCGAGCTGTCTGCACAAGTCTGAGAATCACAATCATGAACGGCTCCGAAGGTGTGACCTGATTCGTGAGCAATGACTTGCCACTCGGTCGAAGTCTTAGCAACAACATTGGCCCCGCTGACTACTTCACCCGAGCTACTGGTGACGTCTCCCACGCAAAGTTGACCCAGCCAAGACAGACCGACCTCAGCACCTGTTCGGCAGGTAGTCAAGAGCGTCCAGTAGGCGTTCGTATCATTCCGGTCACCCCGCCACTGCGAAAAGCTGTTCAATCGATCTGTAATGGAAGAGTTGCCTCCACAGCCAATGTTCCATGGCGTTGCAGCGGCCGCTGTGCCGGGACATTCCGCAGGGCTGACAGTCAGCGACTGAAGCCCTAGCGAGATGTTGAATGTCTTTTCGTACACATTCGAAGCAGAATTGATCTGAGTGATGACATTGGCGTGTGCTGTCTCGGAAGAATTAAAAGATCCAGTGTAGGTGCAATCCGTAGCCACACCAATCAAGGCCACTTTGCGGGATGTAGGGCAGCCAACGGTGCTTCCAATAGAACTTTTCAGGTTGACACTACCTGAATTACCTCCTGAAGGAATACCGTTGGTGTCGATCTGTCTCTTTCCGAATAACGAGTTGATGGGCGCAGAAGCCCAGAATCCCACGTCTCTTTTAAGTACTGTCAGCCTAGGATCGGAGTTGAAGCGCAACTCATGGGATTTGCAGGATTGGTGAGAACCCTCTGATCGTTTTAGCTCCGTGTGGCTGCTAGACGGGTTCCTGGCAATGTCCGAGTCCCGGAATATGATCATGTACTCATCGTCACTGTGTTCTACCTCGGGATCCAGCTCATGCTTCGTAGCCATGTAATTTGAGCGTAGCTGTATATTGTGGTGGTCATTCATGATAGTGAAGGCTCCCTCAAATAGCGGGTTGACTCCATCTCTCCGAATCATAATCCTAGCCCATCCCATATGCGTCCACCTCCCATCAAAGTAATCCTGGACCCATGCCTCCCCTTTGAAGACCTTGTGAGCCAGTCGATTGATGGACTCTGTTCGCAGTACCTCGCCATCCTGACCAAGATACTGCACTGATGCTCCTTCGGGTAAGATGTCGTGATTGGGTTCAAGGGTGAGTTTAACCTGCTGTTTCCCCTGATGCAGGTTGAAGTAGAGGTTGAATTGTGAGTAGGCATGCACGCGGGAAGAAGGGGTTTCGATTTCGGGGTTTTCCACGAGCGAGAGATAATTAAGAGGGTTTCGAGCTTGGGAACGAGCTGTAGGAGATGGTCAGTACTGGGGCGACCATGTATCACAGGCGCAAGGCTTACCGTTTACAGCAGCAGTCCAGAGACACAGGGAGCTAATGATGGTCCCGATTCGCCATGGTACCTTCATAGTCTAATGAAGTAGCAACAGTCTACGACTGCACTCGAAAGTTGTGGGGATGATGGAGACGAAGTGTGGATGATAGTCATGCGTGATGAAGAGTGTAGGACTCGGATTAGAGATGGAGGTGAGCGATCGATTCGATTTCAGGATATGGGGAGTGGGAGCGTCAGCCAGCGCCGAAATGTAGCACTCTGCTGAAGATCTGGGCCGTCCGTATTCCGTGCCAAGCCGAAGGTCGCTAGGCGCAACAAAGAAGGAGGGTGGGAGGCAAACTTGGGTAAGCAGTCTACTGGTCCCAGAGTCTCAAGCGAAGATCAATCCTGTAAGAGGATGACTGTGAAAGGACCTCGTGGTCAAGAGTGAAACGTTGTGTAGGTGTAGGTGTAGGTATGTATTACGAGTGTATTGTTTCAACGCGTGAACGATAGAACTACTTTTATGTTTCGTTGCGATTCAAGAGATGGCTATTTATTGGCTTGGCTGCCACCCTTTTTTTAGACTAACCGCCGATTGGGGGTCCTTCTTGGCGGCCTAAGCCTCTGTGGCCTACGAGTACGCAGTACGAGTCTTCACATCTTGGTTTGCGGCCATACCGAGACATGTGATTGTACCCTGCTTGAATATACGGAGTACTGTAGTTCTAGATCAGACAGACGCTCCCACGCCCAGCCTGAAATTTCTCCAGGTTTGCCGACCAGGCATTGCAGCACAATCAGGAACGGGACCATCACCTTTACCTTGCTCGCGGAAATTGATAGCTTCAGTCCTCAACATGATTGATAATCTCTGGACTAAGAAAGGTTCTGTTGATCTGACATGACACAAGTACGGCGCTCAAGCTTGCGCGAACAGACCCAGCGATGCCACCGCTAATCCCAATTCAGTTTCTACTTCTTCCTTGACGCCTGCACAATCTCAATGATCTTGTCTACCACGCTTGGATCGGAGAGCTGAAAGGAATCAGTACATATCTGTCCGTGGAATCACGGGAATGCTTACCGTAGAAGTGTCTCCTAGAGAATCTTCCTCTCCGGAGAGGATCTTCCGAAGGATACGTCTCATGATCTTGCCTGATCGTGTCTTGGGCAGGTCGTCAATAATAAAGACTGCTTTTGGTGCGGCAAAGGGACCAATTGACTTCCGGACTTGGAGTACGAGATCCTTCTTGATTTGATCATTCGTCTCGTTGCCTTCCTTCAAAGAGACAAAAGCATTGACTGCTTGACCCGAAAGCTCGTCGTTGATACCAACAACTGCGGCCTCAGCAACTTGGTCTGCGAACCGTTAGCAAGAATGTGCGCGACTAGGGCATCATCGCTTACGATGCTCGAGAAGCGCTGCCTCGATTTCAGCCGTGGACAGTCTGTGTCCTGACACGTTGACGACATCGTCGACACGGCCACGAATCCAGTAATATCCCTCGTGATCGCGGCCAGCGCCATCACCCGTGAACTACCAACAAAATCAGCCACAGCCAGGAAGCCCTTACTTAGCGGACTCACATAATAGCCCTTATACACATTAAGATAGGTGTCCATGTATCGCTTGTGAGCACCCCAGACCGTTCTAGCCATGCTAGGCCATGGCTTCTTGATAGCCAGAACACCCTCGACGTCATTTCCATAGATCTCTTTGCCGGAGACTGGGTCGATGATCGCTGGCTCAATACCAAAGAAGGGTAACGAGGCACTTCCGGGCTTCGTAGGAGTGACACCACCAAGCGGTGTTATCACGTGAGAGCCTGTCTCGGTTTGCCAGTACGTCTGTCATTCCATTAGCGGAATGCCTTGGTGGGGGATACGTGAACGCAACTTACATCGACTATGTGAGCTTCCTCCTTGCCAACAATCTCAAAGTACCATTTCCAGACTTCAGCAGCGATGGGCTCTCCCACTGAGCCCAAGACTCGAAGGTGCTTCATTGGGCACTTAGCATGCGAGTCCCCGGCGCGCTTCAGCAATCTCAGTGCGGTTGGGGCAACGTAGAATTGTGTGACCTGGTGCTTATCGATGACTTCCCAGTATCGGGAGAAACTTGGATAGGCTGGGGTACCCTCGAAGACCACAGTAGCGACACCGAGAAGAAGGGGTGCATAGACGACGTATGTATGCCCAGTGATCCAGCCCACGTCACCACCACAGAAGAACCTGTCACTCTCGTGGATATCGAAAACATACTTGCCGGTTGCCGCTGCCCCAAGCAAATACCCAGCTGTGGTATGCATGACACCCTTCGGTTTTCCTGTTGATCCAGAGGTATAGAGTAAGAAAAGTGGATCTTCTGAGCTCATTGGCTCGGGAGCAATGTAGTTCGGCCACTTTTCAGTCTCCTCGTGCCACCAAAAGTCGCGACCTTCAGTCCAATTCTTGGACAGATCGCAATCTGTGCGTTTGAAGACCAAGCAGTGTTTCACATCTGGGCATTGCTTGAGGGCATCATCAACGATCTTCTTGGTGCCGATGATTTTACCGCCTCGTTTGCCCTCGTCGCTAGTGATGACCACTTTGGAATTGGCATCGATAACGCGATCTCGGAGAGAATCCGATGAGAACCCGGCGAACACGACCGAGTGGACAGCCCCGATTCTAGTACAGGCAAGGAATGATATCAAGGCCTCTGGCACCATGGGCAGATACAGCGCGACTGTGTCACCTTTCTTAACACCCATGCCTTTTAGGACATGGGCGAGCTTGGAGACCTCGCGGAGGAGCTCCCCGTATGAGATGGTACGGCCCTCGCCCGGCTCGTCAGCCTCGTATATAATGGCTGGCTTATCGGGATTCTTGAAGGCATGACGATCCACGCAATTGTACGAGGCATTGAGCCTGCCCTCAAGGAACCATGCAACGTCGCCATTCTCGAAGCTACCGGAACGTACGGTTTCGAAGTCTCGCTCCCATGTGAGAAGGTCTCTTGCCATTTTCGCCCAGAACTTGTCTGGGTCTTCGATTGACTCCTTGTACAGCTCCTGGTAATGTTCCACGCCGTCCAGGTGGGGTTTGGCAGGATGTTTTCTGTTTGGGATTAGACATAGGTCCAAGTGTGTGGTGGACTATGTACTCACTCGAACATTGCCTCGGGGATGTTGTAGGTATCTGCGGGATACGATTAGGATTAGGGCATTCGTTAAATGTACCATTGGCCTTACCTATGTTGTGGGCCTCTGCCACCACCATCTTGGGGGGGGCGACGTCACCTTCACTCATGATTGCGGGCTGCTCAAGCTGTCGGGGTGGATTCCTTTCCACTGTATCTGATGGATGGGCGGCGCCTCTGGATCGACCAAGTTGTAGGTTATAGGAATGGTCCTCGTACCACTTGACAAGTTGCAGGATGAAGTAAGACGGAGACAGAGACGGAGGACCTGCGAAACTAGATGATGTAGATGCATGGGCATCAGGACTTTGAGGGCTAAGACCAATCACCTTCAGCGCTGTCCGCCCTCCACGCGTGATATTGCGGGGTGAGGAGTGAATTCGAACCCCCGGCCAAACGGATAGTGGGGCTCCAAATCCTGGGGTGGGTGGGGCGGGGCGCAAAGATGACGCTGGAAAGGGCTTGGCGCTACCGCTTCGGCCTAAAGCGGACCTGGCCTGGGCCTGGCACTGAAAACTGCCAATCCCATTGCTGTTTAGTAGTTTCATTAAGGTAGTGTGGTACATCCAATGTTATTGTTGTGTGAACTCTAAGGTAAAGTATGCTACGAGTACATCCGCCGAGGCCTCATGGAGCAGCCTTAACCGTCATATCCTTCATGCTCCTCCCTTGCCAGCACAAGCCTTTTCTTGTTCTGCTGCTCCAATAGCATCAACTACAATTGACAGTCCTGCGTCTCGTATCTGTTTCCGCTTCCTGGAGCCTCGTATACCATCTCTCCCCTGATCCACGTCTGTCTGACCTTTCCAGAGTCATCCAAAACCACAAAGTCAGCTTTCCTGCCCTCTTCTATTACGCCTCTTTCGTTATCCTCCATAAGAGCAGCAGTGTTTTCAGACGCACATCGAACTGCCTCTGCCAACCGGCATCCGGACCATTCATGTAGATTCCGCACACATTCATCAACGCTAATACAAGAACCAATCAGGGTCTCAGTCCCCTCGAATGTGACCTTGTTTCCCCTTTTTCTCTGCCGATGAGGTATCTGCGCATGACCAGGATATACTCCATCGGGCAATCCTGCCATCTCAACGGCATCGCTGATAAGGACACATCTCTCTCGATTGGTGCGAAATGCCATCGTTAAAGTCGCTTCATGGAGGTGGATGCCGTCGGCTATGAGTGAGAAGTATGGAGATTCCTGTGATGCAATCAGGCCTGCCTAATCAAGTTTATAAAGAGTCAGCATCTTCTTGAGTGGTTCGACAGTCGACACCCTGAGATTTGCAGGGGTCGATTGGAGAGCAAAGATCCCGGATTTCTGCTCGGAGTATCTCACGGAACGAATTGCGATGTAAATAGACTCTAATCAGGCCGAATGTACATACTACGCCTGGTGATCGATGAGAGAAAGCGTTCATTGCTTTAAAGACATGTGTTAACATCCTCGCCCCAGCACCGAGAACTCTTATACCAGTATCGTAATCAGCCGCTGTATGACCTAGGGAAACGACAATATCCCGTTGAGTCAGATCCATTATCAATTCCTGGGCATTTCCCATTTCTGGTGCCAGCGTAATCATTTTTATGGCGGAAAGAGCATCATCGTCGCCGTAGATCGACATAATAGTGGTTTCTGCGGGATTTTGCATGAGTGTTGCGTCTAGCGATGGGTTAATAGATTCCGAATGCGAGGATGGCGTGACCATTACCATATGCTCCTTTCTTGAGGGGGTTCAGCCAGGGGCCTTCGCAATGGGCTCCAAGTAGGTTCCCCCCCCCTGCAATCGCTCGTGGCTTGAGATGAGGCAGTACTTTCCTGTAGGTATCGATGCTGACTGTTGGTAACGTTACATAAAAGGCACTGATTCCTTTGGTGGTGGCAAGATACCGAGAGACTTGCTCCAGATTGTTGATATAGCTCTGAGAATCCTTAAAAGTAGTAAAGTGCACGCCTGGGCAGCCATTGATCTGTAGTTCCTGGTATGCTGGTGCCACAATATGATGCTCCATGTCTATCATACTCAATGATTCTTTATGTGGTTTTCGGACGATGTAGCCAGTGGCCAGGTCCACATAGAAATCTCGCAGTATCTCTTTCCCGTGGGCGCAGACCCGTGCATTGGTGATTGCTCTGATCCTGGCCATCGCTGAAGGGGCATTACGTAGACGAGCAAATTCGAAACAAACGTAAAGTTCGATAGGTGTTGAAATGAGAAGTAGGAGGATAGTCTTCCCTTTTTGCTTGCAACGCAAAACAACGTACCAAACTGTAGAAGAACCAAGAAAAGGTAGCCACTAGGGGGACAACGTATGAGATAAGCGGGACAAGAAAAAGAGATAGACTCCTCCTAAATTGTCAGACCAACATGACACGCAGGCTTGCATAAGGGTGGTGGTTTGAGCTTCTTTCATGCCCAATCTAACCAATATCCAATTGCCGGCATTATTGAAACGATCAGTGAGGGGATCTCACTTCTCGAGAAGCGTCCTTAGTTACAGTCACCTTGTGCCTTGAACAAATTCCATTACGCCTTGAGGTTGCAGAACATGTAAGTCGGAGTTCATGGAGATTAGCGCCTAACGCGTGTGAATATTCCTTGGCTCTCCAACTACTCGTACCGTTGCGCTTCTAAGGATTCTAGGGTACTAGTCCTTCCAATTGTGTCCAAGGAATTGCAACACCACCTCTACCGACGCCCTTTGATGGTTATACATCCTCAGAGACGCCACTGCCGTCATGTCTGGACAACAGCAGCAACATGGTCCTGGGGGCTATTACAGTGGGCGAAATAAGATCCCCGACATCAAGACCTTCGTTCAGAACCTCGACAAAGACAAAACGGACAGAGATGCAAAGCTTGAAGAGCTTCACAAGCTTGAGAAACAAGCTGGACAATCGGGAGCTCCAAGTGATGCCCACCCTCACAAGGAAACCAAGGCCGGAAAGCCAGGAACAATGAAGACAGTCCACGACCCTACAACTGGGAACGAGGTCCAGATTGAGGATGTTGATAAAGATTTCATGAAAGCTGTTGAGAACCCTCAGCTGTCAGTACCGAACGCAAACCTCGGCAAAGATACTACAGTCAAGACGGATCCGTCCCAGTCCAATCCCGAATACAAACACAGTCAAGATGTAACAGCACCGCCAGACCCTGTCGCTGAGGGAAGTACCTCCGATGTGCCCATTCACGGAGAGAAGACAAACATACTATTCCATCCCACCCCTTCTGTCAGCTATGAACCCATGTTTGCTGCTCTCGAGACCCGAGCTTCTGGGCTATGCATTGGCGTTTTCATTGCTATTGTACTGCTGGGGAAGATGTTCGGTGGTTCACTGAAAGGCCTGATTCCGACAGCTATGTGCATTGTTTCTGGCATATATCTCTGGATGAAGGAAGTCGTCCGTAGCGGGCGCGAGGTAGAATGGTCAAGTGAACAGTCCAGAGGAGAGACTGTAAGTCCTTTGGACGATAAAAGCTGACGGCCGAACGCGGAACTGACGAGTGCAGGCAACCGCAAACCTCCTTCCCGAGTCTGTTGAATGGATGAACACTTTACTGGGCATAGTTTGGGGGTTGATCAACCCGGATATGTTCGCTGGAGTTGCGGATACCCTTGAAGACGTGATGGGCGCATCAGTGCCTGGTGTCATAGAAAACGTTAGGGTGGCAGAAATCAATCAAGGCAACAACCCTATTCGGATATTGAGTCTACGAGCACTTCCAGATACACATGTCAAAGAGTTGAAAGAGAGCGTCCACGCGGAAAACAAGAAGAACAAGGATCCTCAGGAAGCTGCAGCTGACGAAGAGGGTGGAGACTATTACAACCTCGAGGCCTCTTTTGCCTACCATGCTAAACCTAGTGATGCCAAAGATACCTCTTCCAAAGCACGCAATATGCACATGCAGCTTGTGTTCTATCTGGGAATGAAAGGACTTTTTGGTGTACCGTTGCCCATCTTTGTTGAGTTACAGGGACTGGTGGGAACCGTAAGACTACGGCTTCAAATGACGCCTGAGCCTCCGTACCTGAAGAACCTCACCTTTACTCTGATGGGGTTGCCTCAAGTCCAAGCCGGATGCATTCCTATGGTTCAGAAGGGGGTCAACATCTTAAATCTACCCTTGATCTCGAATTTCGTCAACTACGCTATTGGTGCCGCTGCCAGCATGTATGTTGCGCCAAAGTCAATGTCTATCGATCTTGGCGCAATTCTCCAAGGTGATGAAATTGCAAAGGATACGCTCGCATTGGGCGTCATGTGGATTCGGATCCACCGAGCAATTGGTCTAAGCAAGCAAGACAGACGTGGAAGCAAGGGTGGAGGATCCGACCCGTACATCACACTCACGTTCTCGAAGTACGGCAAGCCAATGTACTGCACGCGTGTCATTACTGACGACTTGAATCCAATATGGGAAGAGACTGCAGCCTTGCTCGTGATGCCGGAGTACATAAAAGCGGATGAGCAGCTTAGTGTAGAGCTCTGGGATTCTGATCGTTCCAGCGCAGATGACATTGTTGGCAAGGTCGAACTGTCCATGCAAAAGATGATTCAACACCCAGGTAAAATGTATCCTCAAGTATCAAAGCTTACAGGGATGGAAGCCGACAGCGAAATGCCGGGAGAGCTGCATTGGGAAGTTGGATACTTTACGAAGCCCAAATTCAGGCCTGCCCTACGTACCGACGGCAAGAACCCGAATCTTCCTGAGTCGCTCAAGGACAACCCAGAGCTCCAAGACGATAAGGGGGTCCTGAACAACGCCGACCAGGATGCGGTCGCACACACTCCCCCCGATCCGCTGTGGCCTAGCGGTATATGCAGCGTAGTCGTTCACCAGATTGTCAACCTGGAATTGGAGAACCTCCAAGGCAGCGACGGCAACAGGAAAGGCAGAGAATATGAGCCGGCAAGAGATGCTGGTGATAACACTGATGAAATCAGCAAGAAGCTCCCAAACAGCTACTGTACGATCTTGTACAATGACCAATTGGTGAGTGTCTTCGGCAGATAACCATCACATCCACTAACATATTGCAAGGTATATCGCACCCGAGCGAAGGTTGTCAGCAGCAAGCCAATCTTCAATGCTGGGACCGAGAGATTTATGCGTGATTGGAGGTCTGGAATTGTCACAGTCACCGTCCGTGATCAGCGCCACAGACAACACGACCCTATCCTTGGTGTCGTGCCATTAAAGCTTTCGGAGATTCTCTCCACAAGTTCCCAAGTCACTCGTTGGTACCCGCTGGATGGTGGCATTGTAAGTACCTGGTACCTGACGTCCATAGATGCAATTGTTTAATTGAATTAGGGGTTCGGTCGCATCAGAATATCTCTGCTGTTCAGGGCTATTGAGACCCGCTTGCCTCCAAACATGCTCGGTTGGGATGTCGGTACATTCGAGTTTACTTCGAATAGAATATTAGCACTCAACTATCACAGCAATGCGAAATTAAAGATGAGAACAGGCGGTAGCGTGGGCCAAATTGGTAGAACTCAATGCCAGAAACTTTCCGAAGGTGATGGCGTCTACTGGGATATCGCCAAAAAAGAAGGCAGAAACAACGTTCGATTGCCCGTGAAATTCCGCTATCGATCCCCTGTGGTTTTCGAATTCCACCAGTCAGGGAAGCGTGGAGCCGCTGCATATGCAATCATATGGCTCCACCACCTAGTGGATAATACAGAGAGCAACGTGAATATACCCATCTGGACCACTAAGAACAGTGCCCGGTTGACTCAGAATTACATTACCGAAGAGAACATCCGCGCGAAGGAGGTTTCGGGATTGGAGGACTTGACTGAGATAGGCCGCTTACAGTTCCGATGTCAATTCAAGGCTGGGACCGACGAAGATCATGAGCGCTTTGTCGTCGACAATGATACTCGCGAAACTTTCGAGACTTGGGAAGCTTGTTTAGCGGAAGGTGTTCGTGACAAACGCGTGACTAAGGAAATGCCACCAGCTGTGCAAGAGCTACACGACAAGTCTTTGACCGAAAGCCGCGATGTGCTCAAACAAGCTGATCCCGAAGAGCGTCAAAAGTGGCTTGCGAAAGACGGTCAGGACTGGAGCGGTGCTTTCACGCATGATCCAAAAGCGTACATGGACTCCCAGGGCCGGAAGAAAGCAGAACCTGGTGCTGATCCACCAGTCCATAATCCTCATTTGCCAAGCGATGATGATGATGATGATGATGATGACAGCGACTCTGAGTCCGATCTCGGCGTGCAGGATGGCCAGAGCAAGATGTCTGGAAAGATGACGAACGGCACTGCTGCAAACCGTGCAGAAGGAACGACGATTAGAGAAGACGAGAAGAATCGTGAGATTGCTAACAAGCGGACGGAGAAGAGACATAACAGGGGCTTGTTGCAATGGAAGCCTGTCAGGAACCTTGCGTTCGCAAAAGATGAGGCCAAGTTTTCTGTGAAGAAGCTGCAGAACAAGCTAACAGGCGGGTTATCTGGAAGGGAACCCGACGTGGAGACGGAAACATGAGCTTTTTGACATTGGAATGTTGCTTGCGTTGTATGTAGACTTACGAGAGCCCACTTTAGTCTTGTGGGAGAAAGCAGAGAGGACGTAATACTATTCTTATAAAAATTCAAAACCTCCAATTTCGTAAGTCATTGGCAACTGATCGCTCGGTTTTGACTGCCACCACCGCTATTTTATTGCACTACTCTTTTTCAGCCTGATTGCTTTTGCCGTCTCGTGATGTCCAGACCAGCCTTACGGACTATCCTTCGAACCCAACCAACTGCAACGAACACCACCTCTGACCAAGTCTAACGCTCAGCTTTTTCCATTCACCTCCCGCACTATCATGGACAGTCCAGAACCCCAATCCCAAGGCGGTGACGCCGAGACCCCAAGCCAAAAGCAAACCCGCCTCCGCCGCGAGCGTCGAGAAGCGAAGATACAAGCAGGAGGGTCAGCACGATTAGAAAAGATCACAAATCTCTCTGGCAGACAGAACCTTCCTGGTATGCTCCCCCAACCTTCAAGGGTGCTGAGGTCTCTACCTAACAAGCTGGCAGAATTCCCACCCGTACCTGCTCCCACCGGCGCAAACGACGACCCGGACGAGGTCGACCTCTCCACTCACCCCTCCGCTGCCCCCACCCCCAACACGAATACAAACTCCAATGATGGCGCACCCTCACAGGCCGATATTCGCGCTCTCCTACGCTCGCAGCAGCCGGGCGGTGAGCCTCAGCAACAACAAGGCGAAGAAGACCCCATGATGAAAATGCTGCAGCAGATGATGGGCGTTATGCCCGGCGCTGACGGTCAACAACCAGGGGAAGGAGATGGGGGCCTACCGCCAGGTTTAGCTGCCATGTTGGGTGCTGGTGGTATGGCGGGGATTCCCGGTATGGGACCAGCTGCACAGAAGGAGGATACGTATGGGTATTTGTGGAAGATTGTACATGCTGTGTTCGCGTTGGTACTGGGGATCTATGTTACAGCTACTTCGCATGCGTTCACTGGGGGTGTCACGAGGGGAGAGATAAGTGGAGCTGGACATGAAGGGGGTGTAAATGTATTCTGGGTGTTTGCTACGGCGGAGTTGGTGTTGCAAAGTTCGAGGTTCTTTCTGGAGAAGGGGCGAAGTAGTTCGCTAGGGGGATGGATTGGGATTGTGGGGAACATGCTGCCGGAGCCGTGGAAGGGGTATTTGACGTTGGCGGCGAGGTATAGTGGTATTTGGAGTACGGTCGTTGAGGATGGGATGGTGATTGTTTTCGTTGTGGGCTTGGTGGCTTGGTGGAAGGGTGCTGTTGGTTGAGAGAAGAGGAAGATAGATTCCCCCAACGAATGAAAAATCCCGACAGAATTTTACTGGTCAAAGGGTTCCCCCCCTCCTGCAAGTATCGTAGCCTCGGAGAGTGAAAGCCCAGGCGAAACGACTATTATGGGCACAACAGGGCAGGATAATCAAATCTGTTGGATCGATGGTAGTTATAGAATCTAGAACGCTCCAGGGACCCTCATTGTCATATGAGCCTCTTCTATGCCCTTCTTGCCCTCAAGAATATCTAATCTTGATTGAATCCTGTCTATCGACATTTGGGAGTTGATGCTTCGTTTTGGACGTTTCCCAGTGACGACCGAATGTCCGGATACGGTGATTACCTCTCACACTTTGATTAAGCCGCTGGCGATGTCTCTTCCCCAAACGCTGGTTGAGGGTACAGAAACATGCCTAGAGCATAGCAAGGGGCTCCTGTCGAGTTTGGGTCTTGACTTTACCAGCATCCGAGCTTCCAGACGCAGTCGAGCTTGACGTACATATTAGCGCACAGAATCTGCTTAGCAGAGGTTGCAATGCTTGTCTCCTTCAGTCCGGTAAAGCGTGAAAGCGCTCATGGGCAGGCATAGCAAATGGTGGCATCACAGCACCACAGACTTTGCAAGTTTCGCCTGGGTCATGCATGCCATCCTCGCTATCCCATCCATCGTCAACGTTGGGGCTGTCCTGCGTGAAGGCTCCGAAGTCTTCTGACCCAAGAGCAGTATAGTCTAAGGGTTGGTCGTGAACAGCATTGCCGCTGGCATCATCCAGACCTCCCATATCAGCCTGCCAATCCTTGAGTTCGTCTTCGTCCTCTGAAGGCGCTATATCAATATCCTCAACCTTCCACTCCTTGAGTACATCTTCTTGTCTTCTGAACATCCTTCCGATGTCACGACCAACACCATCTTTGCCATCGCTAGCGGTCACTGACATATTTGTTGCACAAACGTTGACCAAACTAAGATTCCATCCCGATTTCTCTGGATGTAGCTTGCGAAAAAGGGGCATCAGGGCTTCTTCGACGAGCCTCTCAGCTAGATCGTCCACGGCAATGGAGAAGTTGAGTACGAAGGTCGGCATGGTTCCAGACTTGGATATGCGAGTGAATGTCCTGGATCGGGTCCCGTCAGGGTTCAACGGCGATCTTGGTCGTGTAGAGAGCCGTAAAGCTTTTGGATGGGCAATCCATCTGCGAGATGCAGTAGCACTGACTGGCTGTATTATGTTGTGGTCTTCTTCCTCGGAAGCAGGCTCCATATCGGCATCATCTAAAGGGGCAGTAAGATCCAATCGCATTCTTCTGATAAGGCTTCGGGCAAGCATTCTCAGCTCTTTCCTAACATCTTCAACTTCATCGAGCCGGATATAGCTGTCCTCCTGCGCACTGCGTTAGCCACGAGAACGAGATATGCGGCATTGATTACGAACAATGCTGATTTGCTGAGGCACCTCCTTTGCCTTTGCTACTTCGGTATCGTCGACACCATTGATCAAGCCCCACACCCGATCCCCCAAGTCTCTAGGTACTCCGGGGCCAGCGAGGATTCGGCCGAGCAGCTCCGGCCCCATGCCATCACACCTCCGTGCATCTCGTACCTTGACGTTTTCTTTCGTACCGCCATAGACGAGACCCGCGCTAAAGGCAGCTGGACGTTCTAGTACGTGGTTCCGGATCTTCTGAGCTATTTTGAAGCCAATGCCTGGTACTTTACCAATATCATGTTCATCAATGAATATTGTCACGTTACTCTCGGCAACGCCAGGAACAGAGTGATAAGGCGGGATAAGAGTAGTCTGGCCCTTGGGCTTGTTGAGATTTCCTACCAATTTAGAAATGATTTTGTTAGTGCTGATGCCAACAGTACAAGTATAGCCTTTCTGCTCTTCTAATTGATGCCTCAAGTGCTGAGCGAGGTAGGAACCAAGACGTAGGCGGAGTAGAAGGTCATCTGGGTCGCTGCAAGATGAATTAAAACTGATTGCTGGCGTGATGCCGTCTAAGATTGGTGAAGTGGGGTATGTATGACCAAACCCCTTGGAAGCATCAAAGGCAAAGCCGATTGTAGGGTCGTTACGATCCAAGTGAAAGAAAGAAGCGGTCAAATCATTGTGGTTGAGAAGGTCAGCATTGTAATCAATCAGATCAGTCACGTCCATGAACACCTGCCTTGACTCAGCTACAATCTTGCCTTTCTCGTTGTATCTCTGTAGTCTGAGAAAGGGCTTACTTCATCGAAGCCAAGCCTTTCGACTTTGTGACTCCATGTATAGCTTCTTAGGAAATTGTAGTTATCTGTGGATGCATTACGAAAGCGTGTGAGATCCTCGCCGAGGACGATGATCACATCAGGGCATCTTTTGCGAGCCTCTCGGACAGGCTGGAGCTTGTACAGGCCTCTGCGGCGGGCCTCATAGTTGCAAGTAACGATAATCTGCTTTTGCTGTACGGCGAGTGGCAGAGACTTTAGTTTTGGGTCTTCCCGTTCGAAAACGGCAGCATAAAAGCAATCTTAGCGAACGAAGGTCAGCCTGTAGGGTAAGGGGGGAAAAGCGTGCGTACGAACCGTAGTCCTACTCGGTAATCAGATAATTGAACAAGATTATCTTCAATACTCGTAGGCAGAGTTATGAAGGGAGTGAGGCTGCTTACGAAATGTATAACTATCCTGCTGTCGTGCCTCTTTGGCGCCGCATTTTGCATCTTGGCCGAGGCGGACTCATTGTCACTTTATTGTTAGACGGCCTTAACAGGGTACGAATGTGCGAGAGGGTCAAGGGAGAGGGTCAAGGGAGATACATGGTGAGACTCTTTGTAACGAAGCATGTCAGATATGCCGAAGGTGCGTTGAGTTTTTCAAGTCAAAGGGTCTCGGAATAATCTCGGGCAGAGCAGGGCATTCTGAACGATGGATGAAGGCAATACGATCACCAGTACTCGTAATAGCTTCTACAGCCTGTCTTTTAGGATTACGAGTCACTTCGGACAATTCGGCCTTTAGTATTGTCCTTGTCTTCCTCGGAGTGAGGCATGATATCTCGCATGGTATCACATCGAGTTGGAGCCGGAGCCGGAGGAAGAGGCAATACTCGTCAAATAAGAACTAGTCTATTTCTGGATGGCAAGAGTTGTGGCTGGTGCAGGCTACTGGGAGATCCGTTGTGGCTATCGTTGGAGTGAGTTGTAAGTACTATCTAATCCTCTCCAATCAAACAATTCCTCGCTAAAGAGTAAAGAGTAAAGTACGATAGTAACGTCGATCGCTCTGATCCTGCCGTTAATACTTTACCTTCTTGCGTATCGTCTTAGCGGTCTGTTAGTTTTCCTCCAAATAATGTCTTGGTCACTAATGTCCGACATTACGAGTACACAAATATACTTGGCCGTCCTGTCTCTCTTACACGAGTAGCCGCCTATTCTTCAAGCTGCCCATTTACTGACTTCTCCACCGAGGGGAACACTGCCTGGTCCTCAGCTCGCAATCCTCTCACATTACATGCTTGACTCTTCGGGGCAGCAGCCGTCATGCTAGCCCTGTCCATGCTCTCCCAAGACCCCAACCGCCAAAGTCCGGACGCATACGCGACCTCTCTACCAGCAAGACCAAGGGAAACATCACCACAAACATCCGAGCTTCGAAAGCAAGTCGCTATGCTCTCAGTGACGCCGCCAAACAGGCCATCGCCGGCAAAAAGACCAAAATTGTCGCTTCAGACCTCCATGACGCCCTCACCGGTCGCGCAAAGGCCAGCCGCATCCCTCAACCTCCCTGCCTCTGCCACACACTCACCTACAATCCGAAATACCCATGCAAACAAGTTCGAACCGCCTGCTCCCACGCCTTCATCGGCTGTGCAGCCACAGGTCAACTTTCCAACCACCTCGTATACGGCCTCTTCAGGGCAGTCGCCCTTCCCACAAGATGCGCCCTACACCCTCCCTATCGGGACTCACAGTATCCTCCGCAACAGTCCGTTACCAAAACGTCATCTATCAGCCACATCAGCCCGAGCGCCAAGACGGATGTTTCCACCTGTGAAACGGGTGGCTTTCCAAGAGAAGCTTGTTGACTTAGTTCCTACGCCCGATGTTGAAGACTCGTCAGACGTTGAGACCGAGGTGCCTTCGACGGAGGATGAACACCAGAGAAGAAGAGAAACCATAGAAGCAGAAGATGGGCATGTTGTTCAGGGAAGGCGAAAGAGGAGGAGAGAATGGGTTTGGCGGCCTATGGATGATGATGTTTTGGTAACGCATGATACAAACCTGTCAATGGATGGGGTAGACACGCCTTTGTCAGCGAAATCACCCGCGCTATCGGTGATTGAGGAGGACCATTTTGGCACAGGTGGCCCCCGAATAGTTGCGAAGGAAGCCGAAATTCGGTCACACCAATGATATACCATGCTGCGATGATCAACAAAATTACGAACCTGGCATTATACCACTGGACTGTGGAGTTGTAGATGAAATGGGCCATTCATAGGCATAGACATACTATTTTAGTTGTTTTGGTAGATATTGATTCAAGCCATTGAGACTCCGTAGCTGGCTTTTGTGACTCTCCTATGCTGATAGAGACTCTGTTCTACGTTGGCAGAGAACGCTCAATGCTTTTGGCAAGGCCACCATTAACTAGTACCCGTAAGACTAAATATGTACGTTCACGGCGTTGCCCTGCTCATAGCGATCAAACGCTTCACCCCAACCTATCATCATCGAATCAGCTTTGCTCCTAAACCGAAACCGTTCGAGAAGAGCTTACCATCCAGTTCCCACATTCATCAGTCTTATTCGTCATAATCTCCACATGTATAGCCTGCGCTTGTTCGAAGTCCTTAGCCTCTACGGCTTGCGAAAGCTCTACCATATTTGCAATCGTATCGTTCCTCAGCAAGTCCTCGTTGTTAAGATGGTCAAACAGAATGTTCAATCTCTTCTCGGTGTCATTGACCTGGGCTTTGAAGGAAGCCGGTGCTCGTGATTTGACTCGCTGCATGTCCTGATTCAGAACCTCGTATAAGCGTCGAGCGTTAGCGGGAATGTGACTTCGGTCACCAGGCGCTAATCAAATGTTAGTCGGCTGCTATGAGGAGCTCTTGCCAAGTGTTGAGACTCACGGTACTTAGGCGTGGATTTGCGCTGAGCCAGGGCAGTGCCTGGTCGAGAACCCTGAGATGGTGCTTGAGACGGTCCCGAAGGAGGTACAGCGGCCCGTGGAGGTGGCCCCGCTGAAGGTAGCGGCTGCTGAGGCGCATTTTGCTGTGGTGCATTATATTTCTGCTGTGGAGCGTAAGGGTGAGCAGGGGGGGGTCCTTGCTGGCCTGCCCGAAGCATCATCGGAGGTTCTTGCTGAGCAGGCATTTGCGCTGGTTGCGTCGGAGCATAGCGATTGCTGGGAGGCGGCGCAGATGGTGAGGCGTTATACGGTGAAGGTCCACGGGGAATAGGGGCCTGTTGCTGAACAGGTAAAGTGGATGAAGTTTGCTGTGGAGCGTATTGATTCGCAACAGATGAGGGTCTTTCAGGTTGCTGATATGAGGTGCTCGTTGATGGAGATGACATCCTTGGCGGTGGAGCTGCAGGTCCCTTCGGTGGTGGGCCAACTGGTGGTGTTGACTTTGGAGGTACCCCGGATGAAGGGCCAGGGGTTGAGGGCTGCATTGGGTGATAGGCTGAAGGTGCATATGCACTAATCCCAGGAGTGCCGCGTCGAGATGTGGGGGGCTTGAAGAAGTCCTCTGGGGTGTCATTCCAATTGCTCATGTTTGTTGCCTTGGAAGGTGGTGGAACGGAAGGCGATGCATTGAGATTCCGTGGAGGAGGGCCGAGGGACGAATTCTGATAAGGTGCATTAAAGCTGGGTGGCGGTACCATGCCCGGCTGTTGGCGAGGCTGTTGCTGAAATTGTCCCTGATAACCTTGTTGTGGGCCATACGTCTGGCCGTTGGTGGGAGCGTAGGGATTCTGAGCCAGTGGTGCTAAGGCTGGGGCATATGGATTCGGCTGGGCACCTGCAGGAGCTGGCCTGGCTGGGGCTTGCTGTTGCGGCTGCAGGTCTGCCTGCGGCATTTTCTGAGACGTTCGACTGGCGGGCTGCTTAGGCATTGTCTGTGATGCAGCCTTTCGTGTTGCTTGCTTCACCCGACTTTTTGCTGCTTCCGCAGCTGGATAGTTACTAGGTAACAAATCAAGGTACCTCTCCGCAATCTGGAGCTGTCCATGAGCAGAAGCAATGTCAGCATACTCGGTGTATTTATCGTACAGAGTGGCCAGTTTCCAGTCTGATTTAGCGTTCCGGTCATTGTCCTGGTAGTTGGTTACTTCTCGGAAGACGGTCACTTTTTCAATGAAACTTTGTAACGAATGTGCGTGGATGGAAAAGGAAGAGCCCTGGCTCTCGCTTCGCAGCCCTGCACCCTCATCCTCTTCCAATTCCGCAATCCAGATAGAAACAACTTTTTCCAGCTTGGACCCTGCGAGGTAGCAGAACGAGGCGTCCTTTCGAAGACTAGCGTCACCTCCTTGGGCTTTCATTTGCTCATCGAGTCGATCTCCTAAAGCTTCGCACAAATCCGAGAATTCTTTGGCATCAGCGTATGTGCAGAGAGTTGCCATTATCTCTTTCCAGCTGTCTAGGTCGGCGTTGTGCACCAAGTCCCAGAGATTCTTCCCGACCACTGAGGCCAAAAGACGTAGGTAATTGGGACCTTCGGCTTTCCGATTGAAGTAGGCCTTTTGAGCCTTGTCGATGCATTGCTGGCCTCCACAGATCGCGATCATGAACGCATCTGACATCAGGTCTTCTTGCAAGCATATGTCCAATGCTTTTTCGAATTCGCCAACTAGAAGCGCTCGTGTGATCCTTCGATCCGATTCAGACTCGGAGCCCGCGTATAATTGAAAAGGATTGTTGGTCTTTGCGCCTTTGGTGGCTGCAAGCTCAGAGAGGAAGCTATCACCATCAGCACTGTTGTCGAAAAATGCTGATAAGCGAGTCGATTCTGGTGCCGAGGGTTCTTTGAGTGTTCCTGGTTCTTCGTCTTTCGTCCCGTTCATCGAGAGTTTCGAAACACCATCTGCAGCCTCATCTTCTGGATCTGAAAAGCCGAGATAGTCGACAAGGTCCTTTCTGGTGTTCTTCGACGTAAGAGTCTTAATAACTTTCCAATCTGCTGTTTCTGCGTCAGACGATGCCTCTGAAATCCGACTTTCGCAGATACTGTTCAGATCATTCTTATTCAATGCTGTTTCAAAGGACTCTGTAGACGAAACAATGCCGTCGTCGACCGCAAATGTCGAGATGCGAACCATTGAGCGTCTTGGTCCTTCAGACGCACTTGCTTTAAAGCTCACTACCTTTCCTCCAAAGCCAAATGAGGCCCCACATGGCCGCTGTAACCATTTCGGAGCCTTTTTCAGCGTAAAGGTTGGACCTTGTGGTTGCGTTTGGGCTTTGCTGAAGAAATCGTCATCATCCACGGTCTGTGACTGACTGCCAGTAGCTCCATCTGCCTCGGGCTTGGTATTCTGAATGGATTGAACAGCGATTTTGCCGTCAAAAGAAGCCGTAGCCATGAGACCAGGGTTGTGAGGGTTCCAACGGGTCTGGAACGTCCAATTCGTGACAACCGGGTATTCGCCGTTAGATTCACCAGTCTGTGGGTTCCAGCAGATATTTCGATTGTCTTTCCCGCATGAAAGCAGTAGATCGCTGTCTTGCGAGCACCAGGAGAGCGAAAGTACACCTCCATCGTGTCCTTGGAGAACCTGAAGATAGTCAGTCCATCTCCTTCGGTAGTCTGGGAGATACTCACCTTTTCTGGAGCGTTCGCATTTCTAAGATCCCAAACCAGAATCACGGGATCAGTATCATTGGGAATCGCAGTCATTAATCGAGTGGTCTGTTCGACTGATCAACAAAGTTCCCTGCCAGTGGGTGGGTCCGTAATTACCTTGACAGGGTCCCAAGCTATTGCACTGACGGGCCTCCTGCCCAGGTTGTTCAAAGTCAAGCTTTCTCTCTTATTCTTCACATCCCACACAGTCATTGTTCCCCCACTGCTGCCAGTTGCCAATATATGTGCAGTCCGCTTATTCCAGTCAAGACAGTCAAAATCGTCAGCCCGAGCAACGGCGTTACCCATGCGGAATGGACTCCCAACGTTGTTCAGGTCGGAGATGAACAGCTCGCCTTTTGCTCCAACGGTGGCTAGTAGCTCCGATCGGAATGCGTTGAATTGAAGTGCTTTGATAGCACCGCTATGCTTGGAAGTCCGTGACATGAAGGCATCCCCCTCTTTACTGAGAAGCTTGTCGGCGTCCCATAGATCCAGGGAGCCATTATCCAGCGCTCCAGCGATGATGCCCCTCGAAACTTCTGCCTCTCCTTTTGTCCACGCTATATCGTTGAACCTTGAGTCCGTACTTATGCTCGCCGACGGCTGTAGCTCTTGCCCTTGCCGACCACCATCCAGATCCAGGTCCCATAGCTCAAGTTGCGTGTCGTTGGAGAAGCCTTCGTCGACAGCTCCTGCCTTTGTACCTGTGACTATAAATGGCGATGTAGTCCCCGGTGACCAAGTGAATGTAGCTGTTCGGGGTATTTCGCGTAGACCGACCATAGCTGCAAAATATTTAGCTCTAAGCCCCTAGGATGTTCTCTGGCAGTGGCGTGAAGTAGGACTTTGACAAAAGGGCAGGCGGAAAAGTAGAAATGACTCAGATGATTGCCCCAAGGCTCAATCACATATACTTCATGAAGAAGGTGTCATAGGACGTTGCTGTTTTTGGAAAAGTGGTTAATCTTTGGGGCAGCGTCGGCATCACAGGCACCTTTCTCCGTCTATCAATCGGGCCCATGCACAAACCTGAGGTAGTCGGGCTACGATACAATGATGTTTTCTTGTTACTTTCAAAAGACATCATCTGCGTCATCTTTGGTATTACTCTAGAACAATGACGGACGCAGTACGTTTCTACCATTGGGCCCTCACGTTCAATGCTGATCCCCCTCAGTCTCGTCTGAAGTCAACAGTGTATGTCGCTGGTCTTGATAATGCGGTCAATGATAAGATCTTGGCCAATGCCTTTCTCCCATTCGGCGAGATCGTGGATGTTACTCTACCAGAGCCCGAGCTTCCTTCAGCGACAGAGCCCCACAGGGGCTTTGGCTACGTCGAATTCGAAATCCTTGAGGACGCAAGAGAGGCAATAGACAACATGGATCAGAGTGAGCTCTTTGGCCGCGTCATAAAAGTGGCGCCGGCCAAGCCGCAGAAGGATAGCCATGAGGGTCTCGGTTCGAAAATTGCCATTTGGGAGCAGGTAGTTCAATGAATCTGATCGGATCGTGCACTACAAATACTGATATCCTCTAGGAAGGCTACTTAGCGAGACATGCCGTGAGCGAAGAAGATAGGATAGCAACAGGGCAAGGAAGGCAAGAATTGGAAGCTGTTCTCGAAGACCCAATGCAAGGTCTTGAGGGACTTGATGTTGCAGGACCACAACCAACGTGACATTGAGGCCACCAGCGAGTTTTGGAAGTATTCGGTTGAAAGTGGAGCAGACCATGGCCGTTGATGGGTACTGCCCTTCTTCGAAAACACTTTCAAGGAAGGCAAAGGCACAGGATATGTTTGTACCCGCATGAGCTCCTGCTATCCGTTTGAAAGACTGAATATGATGGGATTCGTCCAGTATTTAATAAACTCTTCGCCATCATGCAAGCTGCTTCCAACACACCTAAAACCTGTGCTGCTTCTGACCTCCCTCGTTCTCAACGACGACTCATTTAAAGCTTTCGGTCCGATTCGTCTTGTGAAGGCGTAGTGTCTTGTCGGTGAAGAGCTTGCTGATCAGGCTATAGCCTGCAAAGCCGATGGCAACACTGGATTTCGCCCATTAAGTCACTGTCCTACCGAAATGACATGAGCAGGAACCTACGCTAATACGACGCCTGTAGCCACATGTCGGATTAGCAATTGCAGTACTACTTGTGTCTGACGTATGTATCCTACCAAGTGGCATAAGCTCCGGGGGAATCTTCCTTAGTGTGCGTAGACGCTGCGAAATTGTATGTGCTAAGCAGGATGCACGGTTAGCATTGTAGAGGTGTCATCTGCGATTGCGCTAGCTTAAAAGCTTTCATCGAATTAGCATACCGCTATGCTCCTCTTTCTATAGGCTGTCAGTCATTCATGGCTCTTTCAAAGGGCAGTCAATACATACCGGCATGGGCCTGAACAGAGCCCTGGAGGGCTGCAACCCCAATGGCCGTGTGGGCTGCATCCTCAACATGCGTGTTGGATACATGATTGCGATGGTTTGAAAAATAGCGAGCGGTATTTTCGGTCTCTGAATGCTTTGCAGAGGGAAGTGATGCTGAACTCGCCGCTAAACAGTCCGGAAGTGGAACCGCAAGAAGGACGCTAATGGAGCTGCCAAGGCCAAGGTACTTGACGACCGTCACTCCACTCTCTGTCTCAATCTACATTCAATAGCTATTGTCACAGCTAGTAACAAGTCACCCTCCCCAGCAAACGTCCTTCAAGATGGCCGATGACGAAGACAAGCTCGTGACCAAGCCTTTCAAATTCGTTACTGGTGAGTGCACCCGTCCTAAACATTTGTCTTGTGGATGCTAATGTACACTGTAGCGGGTGGGTTCCCATACCCTCAATGATTTTCAGTTAGACGCGTGACAGCTTGAGAAATTATCTACGAGCGATTCAAAGCGCTCTGCAGCAATTGACGGAGCTTCCGCTGACCGCGACATCCGTGATAGGCTTTGATGCCAGATTCCCCAATCAGAACCAGTAGGTATTCAGACCAGGATCGCCCAATGCTCATGATGCTTATACCATCAAAAGGACGAAGCACTGCTGGCAAAACTACGTCGACTATCACAAATGCATCCTAGCAAAGGGCGAGGACTTTGCCCCATGCCGCCAGGTATGTCACAATTGAATGACATTCTCGTTCGGGCGCTAAAGCAGTATTCAGTTCTTCCTTGCCTATCGGTCTCTTTGTCCTAGTGCTTGGTGCGAACGCTGGGACGATCAACGGGGTACAAAATCCAGGGCTTGTTATGTCAGACTGAGACGCTGATACAACCTACAGAGAACGGCAACTTCCCAGTCGACCTCGAGTAAACATCCGAGAAGATGTGGTGTGGGAGGACAGAGACCGATAAACGCTCAGGGCCCACGTCTACCTTTTTGCTTGGCATCTCAGCACAAGAATAGTCTTAGATCATAATGAATTATTACGTTGACCCTGCAGACTAGATGTTCGGATTGATGCTTTCGTATTCTACAAGCCTCTCCCACCCGATGTTTGAGATCTAGGCTCTTATGCTCCCCACAAAACACCCTTGATGCTTGCATAATATACATATGTACCGCCAGACATTGTACGGGTAATCACACAGCCTTCATCGCACCTCCTCTAGCCTGCTCCAGCAATGCTTTCTCCTGCCTTCGGGTCTCGTTCAATCTCGCCTGCGCCGCCCTATCCCTCTCACTGCTCCTCTGAAAGTCTTCCTCTTCTCTTAATTCTGCCAACTCGTCTGGAGTCGCCTCATATGGTTTCGAGTTCGTCAACTCCAGCAGCTTAGACAGTATCTCGCTCTCATGTTTATGTTTCATGTCAATTGTTTCTACCCTATTCGAGGGAGAATGTCCGGAAGGCGCTGTAGACGGATCCGTAGACGAAGAGGCGGCTGGCGACGCTGTAGCGGAAGGAGATTTTGATGGAGAAGCGAAGTGTATTGAAAGTGTAGCGGGACTTTCTTGGTCCTGGGTGCGATTTATGGTCATCGACACTGCTGGGTTGTGATATTTAAGACGGGGTAGGGCTTTGCGCCAGATTTTGCGAGCGCCAAAGTGGCCATCGTTGATCTTGTAGGCGAAGTCAAGGTGTATTCGTTCGACCTCGTTGGACAGTATGGCTGCTCCAGGTCCTATTCTTATGTCGAGAAGCTGTTCAAATAGTTAAAGCGTGCTTCTAGAACATTGCACCTCGTACCTACTTTCTGTGTGAATCGTTAGAGAACTTGACAGTAACACTAGCAGCGGAGAGACTTACAGCTCTCAGCTTCTTCATGCGCCTTGCGACGTTTGCCATCGCTTCTTACTGTTCAACATTTTCTTTGGATTAAGTCGGCGATTTGGATCAAGCGCCGACAATTACCCCTATTCCAATGGAAACCCCACCAATTTTTTCTTCGAAAATCGCCAACCACGTATCGTAGAGCTACCTTATCAAAACTTCGGTAGATAAGGTACTAAGGTATTCAAATATAGTACTACTATATCTAGGATTCTTAGATAATCAAAATCTATATTTATATATACCTTATATATAAGATAACTTTAGCGTAGGTCGGCGAAAATTCTATATTTACCGACCGATACTAAAGCGACTACGAAACTAGCGAAAAATTAATAAAATCTTATAACTAAAATAAGATACCGATCTTATTTAAAAACTTAAAATAGTAATTAAATTAATTTATATATTATCCTAGTAAAACTATTTTATTAATAAAAGAGTTTTTTAAATAATTTTTTAATAGAGTTAGTTATCGCTAAAATAATTAATAAAGTAAATATATTATAATTTATTATCGTAATAGAATATATACGAACTAGTAATACTACGTAGGATATTTACTTTATTTAATATAGTAAATATTATAGATAAAGATTATACTCGCTATATTTATAGAAATAAATATATAGAGTATATATCTCTTAATACGATTTCTTTCTATTATATAAATAGTGTATTTTTTAATAAATAAAACCTTCGTATTTAATTTCTCTTAAAACTTTTAATTATAAATTCTAAATATAAATATTTATTAAATTATTAATTAAGATTATTAGATTTATCTAGTTATATTTATTTATTTATACGAAATTTATTATTTATTAATTCTTAATACTCTTTTTTGAAAGAATTAATCTAGGTTCTATTAATATTATATTAAGATATTAAACGGAGAGTTTTAATATTTTAAATAATTTTAAAATAAATATTTTAAAATTATAAAGAATCTTAACTCTAAATATTTAAAACAATATTAAGTATAAAATAATAGTATATTATATACGCCTACGCCTCGTTAAAGGCGCTAGTATATTATATACACCTACGCTCCGCTACCTCTATAATATTATTATTTATCGATACGGGGTTCTAGCCTTAGTATCGCGGGGTTCTAACTCTTAATAATCCTATATCGAGTTAGTATTCCCCCGTTTTATTAGAATCCTTAGAGATTAGTTTTATTATTAAATTTAGGATTTAAGAACTATCTAGTAATAAACCCCGTAACTATTTTACGTCTTTTATACTATTACTAAACCGCTAACTCTACGCTAGCGGTCTTAGATATTATATTTATAAACTTCTTCTTTTATTTTTAAATACTTATTATAAATTCTTTATAATATTAATAATAATATAGTAAAATTATAATCCCGCTTTAAACGAATATATTTTATATATTTCTATAATAACTCTCTAACTAGATAATTCTTCGAATCTTTTATATAATATTAATAAAGATATATTATAAACTTAATATTTTTTAAATTATTTAATAATTCTTTACGACGGGCTATTAAATTATAAAAATTAACTCGACGAGGTAATATAATAAAAAAGTAAAATATTTTCGAGACGAAAATTTAATAGAGAGAGAAATAATATTACGACCTACTATTATAATAGGATATATATAAACTAGCGATACTACGTAGAATATTTATTTTACTTAATATAATAAATATTATAAATATAAATTATATTTATTATAATCGTAGGAGTAAATATATAGAGTATATATCTTTTAATATAATTTCCTTTTATTATAGAATAGTATATTTTTTAATAGATAAAAACTTCGTATTTAACTTCCTTCAAAACTTTTAATTATAAATTCTAAATATAAATATTTATTAAATTATTAATTAAAATTACTAAATTTATCTAGTTATATTTATTTATTTATACGAAATTTATTATTTATTAATCTTTAATACTCCTCTCTAAGAGAACTAACCTAGGTCCTATCGACGTTATATTAAAATATTAAACGGAGAGTTTTAATAAGACGCCCCGGAGTCGCCTTTAAAATATATTTATTCTAGCGCCTAGGGGCCTTTTAGGGACTCGCTTAGGAGTTAATTTAGAGGCTCTACTTTACTAATTAGTACAGCTACCCTGCGGCAGCGCCCCTCTATTATTAGCCGTCGGATATTGGCGCTAGCTATTCCAAAACACTACTACCTTAGTCTTTCGCACTTATTTCTCTTCCGTTCTAACCTTCGCAACTCGATCGATCCGCCTCGGAGAAGCTTAGAGTATTATTTAAATAACATTCCCTCAAATTGTGCTAGCTTTACGCTACGTGGTTGTGGTCTAGTAATCTGATTTATGATTCTTGAATTTTTTTTAGTGGGGTTTCCAAAAGTTGAAAAAAGGCCTATCATTATTGGTATACAAATACGCGCTAGTTATATTCCGTGCTCGAAGTCCAATGCGCAAGGCTACTCTACATTTTTCCTCATGGGAAACACAAGCGTCCGTAGTGAATTATGCGTATTGAAATGTAAGGACGACCTCACTAAAGTCAAAAGCAAGGCTTTTGATGGTATACGCAGTACTTAGCATACCGCGGTAAGAAAGGTATGATACGTCATTTGTAGCTAAATAGTACGTACACTATAGGTCTATACCGTACCATTGACACCATTGAAAGCCTTGGTCAAAAGGTATCATGCTCCCCTTGATCTAGACTATCATGAATCTTCTCGCACTGCTTTCTTAAAGTTCTTCTTTACCCCTTTCATACTACGCCTTGGCCTGACAGTCGCCCTTGACGACCCCGGCTTGTTACTGCAAAGCATCCATGCACCCATCGGCTGACGAACACCGATATGTCTTCCATCAGGGCTGACGACCTCAACCCGCGGATAAGGTCTTGCATCGAAAAGATCGCGGGGTCCAAACCCTGCCTCCATATCTTTCTTTCGAACTTGAGCCACAAGCTCGACCCAGCCACAGCCTTCGATGAGCACGTCAGTCGAAAGAACGATAAAGGGCAACACCTTGGGGTTTATTCGAGCTGCAGCAGGTCGGGTCAGTGGACCAGCGCGCTGCTTTGTGACGTCCCATTTCAATGGAAACGTTCCTGCTGGATCCATCCTACTACCAATAGCTGTCTTGGTAATTGTGGGAACTCCTGAACGTTCTTTCTGGGTATGAATCGCAACCACTCGTTCTGTTGACGTGACATGAGATTTGAGTGGTACAAATGGGTAGGCCAAAACCGGGACATCAGTCAACGGTGTAATACGTACAAGGCCCCCTATAAGCAGAGATTGTCCAGGTTTGATTGTAAGTTGCTCTGGCTTGACTCTGTGACGCATCACAAGGTCCGCTTTGTGTTCGTCCTGGACGAAAGCCTCGAGATCACCTCGATCTAGACCCGGAAGGTCTATCAACTCCCCTTTCCCACCGCCAAATGGGATTCTGATTGGGGAAGCCGTGGTCCCCGGGAGTGATGAGACTAAAGGGAGGACTGGATATGGGGTTTCTAATGGCGCAGGAGGGAGTAGGGAATCTCCCAGGGGCCGCTCATTTGCCTTATCTGCTGGCTCTTGGTTCGCTCCTTCGCCCCGGACATTGTATCTAGACGTTTTAATTGAACCGGGTGCCTCTGCAATGTCATCGTCTTTCAGGCCTCGCTGAGCAGCTTGTCGCACAGACTCAACGCTAACTTCCTCATTGCGGCCTTTGGGAAAGACATTCTCGAACAGGTTGCTTTTGCCCACATTGACCTTTCCGACCATCCATCCACCTCCTCCTCGGTTCCAAATGTCTTCTTTGACCTGCTTCGTCCACCATCCCCTTTTTGAGCTGACACATCGTACATTCCCAAGGCGGACATTTTCACCTAATCCACCCAATGCATCACGCAAGACCCGTACTATGTACGGCATTAGGCTATCCACCTGCTCTTTCTTCGGAGCCAATAAATCCGAACGTGTAATGATAAAACTCATTTCCGCCTTGCGTCCATACTGAAAGTGACTAGTCTTTGCTCTCCGATTCACCGATCTTTGAGGAGCCAGGGATAGATACCGCTGTATGGACGGAATGAGAGAAAGTGGGAAATCGGCGGCATCTAGAACGTGGTAGATATGATTGTAACTATGCGGAGACTCTGAGATGATCTCCTGGAGAGATCGTATAGTTGGATGTATCACAGAGGTACCGGAATGATGATGCGTTAGGTCGTGACAGCGATTACAGATAGGTGTTGGTATCGTTTTGGAGCTCTGTGCTACTGTAAATAGATCAGTAAGCAATCTTGGGAGGAAGTAGCGTTTCGGTACCTTTTTCAGAAGCCTTGGGACCAGTCAACCCCAAGTGAGCTAGCAAAGATGCATCTGCGGTGCCTATTACGTGATCAAAGGTTTCCGATTCTCCTGTGTGTCCCCTGCAAACGGGTTGTCCATTGCGAGCAATGAAAGCTCTCACGGACTTGCGGTTGGTGCTGTAGAATCCAGGCTGATCCGAGCTAATGGTTTGGGTCAATGCGCCACACCCTGGACATGATCTTGGAAGCTCAAGCAGCTGCGAAGGCGTTGGCAGGCCTTGCACCGACAAGCTTTGCGCTGGTGGTATGACGGTCTCAATATAGAGCTTGCGCTTTTGCGGCCTCGAAAGTTGTGCGTTTCGACTTCGGCCAAGAGAGAGGCTTTCATAGGGCCGCAGTAGTGAGCAAAGGAACAGTGGGATCGTGATACTCGAAGGCTTCACTCGAAAGACTAAATGCCTGACCGATGCCATCAAATGCTAGGATCTCCCGCAACATCTGTCAGGAAGTACTAATTTTGCTTACCGCACTAGTAATGCTGACTAGCATATGTGAACAGGATCTACGTTAAGGAGCCAGATTCTGCAGCCTGCATTCAAAAGACGCATGAATATGGCAGTCGATTGGCTCTCTATAAACTCCCTGACGCGATCGCTGAATCGAGATCACACATATTCAATTTCATGAAACCACAGCCTTGCCTTTGCCTTTGCCCGTCACTACCGGCACATCTCCACTGACTTCTTGGCCATTGTCTTCGGCTTGGTCATCAACTTCGTCGTCGCTCATGAATTCGTCGTCCTCATCAAAGCCAAAGTAAGCTCTCGTTGCGGTAGGTGTAGATTTCGAAGATGAGGCGATCATGCGTTTCGCGGGCATCGACCCTGGCGTCTCATAATCAATCCCCTCGCTCGCTTGAGCAGATGTGCCACCAGAGCTACCACGTGAAGCTCGTTTGAGATTATCGTGGAAGTCTCCGGATTTCATGGCTGCCAACACTGCTTCCCTCGCTCTCTCCCCAGCCTCTTCCTTATCCTCCATCCACTTCCCATCGACCTTGCCTTTTGATCCATTTCGAATCTCCTCCTCCCTTCTTTCAGCCAAGACTACAACCTGCTCCCAACGCTTCTTGCGTGCTTCCCTTTCCTTTTTCTCCATATCCGGTTTCAGCGCTAAATATTCCGCAAGGTTTTTCGCTTCATTGACAGTCCGCAGACGCCGGCCATCCAAGTTTCGATTTGAGCTGTTGTTATCGCCCTGGTTTTTCTTCCGTTTTGAGGACATGCGGCCGCCCGCTGCACGAAGCTGAGAGCCAAAGCCGCCTTTCCCACCGCAAAGCGGCACTGAAAGACGTAGAGGGAGCATAGTATCATGATCGGTAGAAAAAAGCGAAGAAACTGGATTGTCCGAGGGCAGGAACTCCTTGTTTGACGTAGTAGTGAGTATGAGGCGAGAATCCAGGTGTGGAAGCCGATTTGAGATTTGTTGCCTCAGGTCTGTGATGGGTGTGGAGCATTCGACCGGTAGAGACAGTGTGGATGGTAGACCCAAACCAGGGAACGAGGTCAATAAGATGTTGATCATTTGGGAAGCCATGCTGAAACTTTGGTGTTGAATGTGGAAATCAAATTGAATGTTATGAGAGATGGCAGTATGGCACCAGATAGATTACAATACACTAGTGCAGCCGCCGGGCCGCCGCTTATATTAGCGACGATGTTGCTCGTCTAAACGTCCCACAAAAGTTTCTGGGCATTCGCCCAGAACGACAATTACAAGCTCAGCATCGATCAAAGCGATTCCCCAAAATACGCCAGCAACTCGCGATCATGTACGTCGTTTCTCCGCAAAATTCGAATTGGATCAGCTAACACTCTCTCAGGCTTATTCCTAAGGCCGACCGAAAGAAGATTCACGAGTACCTCTTTCGCGGTACGTGTGGACGAAGGCCGGCATTTAGAAATTTGTCGCTTGCAAAATCACTAATACGGTATTGCAGAGGGTGTACTCGTCGCAAAAAAGGACTTCAATCTCCCCAAGCATAATGAGATTGACACCAAGAACCTATACGTATGTCGAACCTTGTCAGTAATAGTCTCACCACTCTAAATTGCTCCAGGTTGTCAAAGCTTGCCAGTCCTTGACCTCCCGTGGTTACCTCAAAACCCAATTCTCCTGGCAATGGTACTACTATACCCTCACTCCTGAGGGCCTTGACTATCTACGTGAATGGCTACATCTACCTGCTGAGGTTGTACCGGCAACACACATCAAGCAACAACGCTCTCACGCTCCTCCTAAGGGTATGATGGGTGGTGACGATCGCGAGCGTCGTCCTGGTGGACGTGGAGGACCCCGTGGCGACCGCGGAGACCGTGAGGGCGGATACCGACGACGTGAAATGGGCGATGCCAAGGAGGGTGGTGCACCTGGGGAGTTTGCTCCCAGTTTCCGTGGCGGGTTTGGCAGAGGTCGTGGCGCTCCTCCTTCTTAGAGGTGCCTCGACAAACATTACCGGTGGACTATGTTGATTGAGCGGCTGGACGGTAGCGTATTCGGTCGAGTGGGAGAAATCGCTGGGGCAGTTGCTGTCGAAGGAGGCTGATGACACTGCAAAATACTTAATGCAAGAGAAGAGTCCTACACAAATTTCGAAGTCCCCTTCGTGATCCTGCCTCATTCGTGACTAGATTCTGTGCTGATGTAAGTCCCCTATATCTGCGCTAATTTTAATACATCAGTTCTTAGCCTTTTCTCCTCTAAACTTGTCATAGCGCAGCACAGCTCCCATCAAAACTTGAGCGCCGTTGGCGCAGTCTTCTGGCGAACAGTACTCTTCTGGATTGTGCGATACTCCATCCTTGCAGGGGACGAAGATCATAGATGTCGGCACACGTTTGCTGGTGAATACAGAGTCGTGTCCGGCACCGCTAATCATTGCTTGGGAAAGTTTCCCCTGCTCGTCTCCGAAGAGGTCCCTCGTGCTGTTTTCAACACAGCGAATGCAATCTTCGTCGAAATTGATCGCCTCGCTTGGAGCGTCCAAACTCCAATACACAGAACATCCTTTCCCAATAGTCCCGCCCTCATTCAGATCGTCTACCGGTTCATTACTCGCAATCTTTTCAAAGTCTGTCTGAAGCTGGTTTTCTAATCTCATCAAGCGATCATCTTCACCCGCTCGAATGTCAAGGCTAAACTGTACGGTTCCAGGAACGGTGTTGGTACTGCCAGGAGTCAATGTCAGAATTCCAGTGCTTGCCAGGCATGAGTGCTTTGTTGCGAGTCTATGGGAGTGCACGATCAATTTCGCCGCCGTGAGCATTGCATCTGATCTGTTGGCGAAGTCTGTTGTCCCTGTATGACAATCGCGACCTTTCACCGTCACAGTATGCCACCTGTAAGCTTGCACTCCGTGAACGATGCCTATTTTTTGTGATTGCGCTTCTAGACGAGGCCCCTGCTCGATGTGTAGTTCGAAATGGGCTCCAATTCGCATCGCTTTGTAGGTTGTCTCCATGTCTCCCAAAAAGCCGATCCTTTTGAGCTCTTGCTTCATTGTCTGCTTTCCACCTGCAACTTCCTGAAGACTATGAGCCCTTTCGAGTGGTATCTTCCCAGCCCATACTCCGGAGGCTATCATGGAAATTGGAAACCTTGCTCCTTCTTCGTTAGTCCAATTGATGACACCGACAGGATATTCGGTTTCAATCTTCTGTTCTTGCAAGACCCTGAGCATTTCGACGCCTGCACAGACGCCCAAAATCCCATCATAGCGGCCTCCAGTAGGCTGTGTGTCTAGATGCGAACCAGCACACGTTGGCGTCCCCTCGCGTCTTCCCTTTCTAATGGCAAAGGTATTTCCCATGGAATCAACGCTAACATTACATCCAAGGGATTTGGTAGTCTCCACAAACCAATTTCGAGCCATGCGATCGGCAGGCGAGAGGGAAAGTCTTGACATGCCTGTCTCCGTTTGGTCTCTAAGCCGAGGTCAGGCTCCAGAATGTTATCAAGTCTGCCCAACAAATGGCGAGCTCTCCCAATTTCGCAGTAATAAAGACGATCAATAATAGAGACGTTGACCTACTCGCCCCATCTTTGGCCCTGGCCCCATTGGCAAGTATGATGTATATCAGCCCATAGTCTATCCTGGTTGACCTTCACGTTCGGTGTAGTCCTAGACACACTCCTATAAGCAACTCCCGCCGACGACCGTATCTTCGACGTGGAAAGTAGTCTTAGACCATTCCCTTGGATCCGTAGCACGGTCCTTCTCACGCGACAAATGCTCATTGAATACATTCAAAACACAGTCTGTACAGACATATACAATAACATTGTTGTTATCAGTCCGCATCTCTAGGTAGCTCTAGGGGCCGATCGACTGTTCCGGGGGGAAGCTGTCTATTCTAGTGGGGCTTGGCTGTGGCCATCTTTCCATCTTGTCTCTCATTCTCTACAACAATGTTTACATCAAAGTCCTCCCTTCTGTTGCTTCGAGATATGCTGACCAAGGTACCTGGAGTAGGAGATTATACTGCATCCTCTTGGCCATTGAGTCACTTCGATAGGCATCTTTGCGATACTGGCCAAATATCATCACGACTTACTGCAGATCATCCTATTCACGGCCAAGACGGCCTTTTGCAAGATCAACATAAGAAAATATATAGTATTGGAAATGTGGAGAGCCCATGAGCTCTGTCAGCTTCTGTACTCTGACTGCAATCAACAAGCGCAACCTTAGCTTTGATCAATGCCTTCTTGGCCTGCTCGATTACACCTTGGCTCATCTCCCTCAAGTAACAGCCCTTCACGTCCAAGGTCAAGCGGCGTGAAAACTCTGCACCGGGATCAAGCTTTTGGGAACCTGTACAGGGATTCGCCACTGCACGGCGTCCCTATCCTAGCTTCATCTGACTTGATCGCTCCTTCCCATCCACATCAGAGGCCAAGACATGGACGTTCACACAGCCATCCCCTATCTTCGATCTTTAGTAGTGGCAGGAAGCCCGACCGACCAAGCGACGACGACCTCCTTGATGATACTCTAGATACTTCTGATGGTGGCTTGCCGGTGCTCTCTGCCCGGCCTGCTTCCAGAGATTTGATGGCTACAACAAACGGGGCTCCCTCTCAAGCTGGAGAGGACGACTTAGTCACAGGCAAATGTGGTACGTGCGACTCTTTAGTGAGATGGCCGCGGCACTTAGACGTTTTTCGCTGCACGGTGTGTCTTATGGTCAACGATTTGAAGCCATCAGCAGGGCCATCGGCAGTGGCTCGTACTGCTGAAGCTACGAACGGCCCTGCGACACCTGCAAGAACAGGCCCGTCAAAGAAAGGTATGACGGATTACCTCATTACATGTTATTTCTCTCTGACGATTGAGTCTAGTCGCCCGGCTATCCTTACAAACAACTCGAAACCTCGTCGACGAAAGCCTGCGCCTCTATCTGCAGCAACGCCTCGAACACGGTCTGAAACATACCACTGAACAGCTTCCTGAGCGGGGGAGCGAAACGAGCAACGCAGGTCGATCAATGGCACTGTCTTCGGGAATCAATGGCGACCATTCCAACGTCGAATCATTGGTTCATACCACCCCATCCCCTTCCAGAGCTCCACCCGCACCCCCGGCACAGTACGCTGCGGTCAAGTTTGCGGACGGTGCTTCTGGGGATTCTCAACAGCATGTGCTGGACTCTTCTCGATCTATGTTCCGGCTGCTGGAAAACTATATTATAGCATGCTTCAGTAGTGTTGAATGTCTGAATGTGTCGTTTCTAACGTACATGCCCCAAGTCGTTAAAGCAGCCAGCGAAGGCAACGTCGTGGAGCGATGTATAACATTCAAGCCCGAAGACAGTGCTACCTCTGAGACACCTTTCCCTGAAATCGATGCCAAGACATTGCTTCTTGGAGATTTTGCTGAGAACGGGATGTGGTGGACAGGACGGAGCCAAGTCGAACAGCATCGATCACGAGGCAACGCCTTCCGAACAATAGAGGCAAGTTCGGAGGGAAAAGTCAGCTTGAGAAGCCCGTGTATTAATTGGTCAGATCTGGATGAGTGGTATCACACTGTCGTATCTGTCGGACGCTCGTGGAGAGACAGACTACGGGTCTTGCGGGAGAGTAGCTCATTGAGCGAGAAGGCAAAGCAATCGCTGACTAGTATGTCCGCGGAGCTAATACAGCAAATTGACAACGAGGTTACTGATGCCTGTGCCCACGTCCAACGGGCACTGTTAAAGGCAACGGAGAACCTTCTTCGTCGGCCGGGGCGGTCACTGAGAGCCGCTAAAGATTGTCGTTTCCTCCTCATACTACTCTCAAATCCTCTAATATACACTTCAGACTCCAGCAAATTCGTGTCTTCAAGCACACGGATCGTTGAGAAGACTGAAAGTCAAGATAAGTCTACAGCCCCAAGAACACCCATCGCAACTTTGAGAGAACCTTCAGCGTCTGCTCGGGGGTCACCAAGCACCAGTAGTGGGAGTGCGGGAAGGCATTCAGGTATTATAAAACGTATCTTGGGTCTCCTAGCCAATCTTCCCAGCGAAATCCATCAGCATCTTGTGAACTGGTTTTTGCGATTCTCGGAAGCTCATCTTCGAAGCCTTGTAGATCTCGTGGGCGGATTTGTTACATATCGACTCTCAAGGCAACATGGTAGGAAACGCTCCAGCAGCCATGATCCTAGTGGAGGGTTAATACCCAGTATGACGGGTCTTGGTGCAGGAACGTCTGCTCATCTCCATGCTGCTCTCGGCGTTTCCGTGGCACCGAAGTCACCAGAGAAAACTGATATGTTGCTCTCGTACAGCGAGGATTGGCAAGTTAAGGCTGCTGCACGGGTTATGTCCTTGCTCTTTTCCGCAAGTATTCAAGGATCCTCTCGCGTTCAAGAGGCTGGTAAAGCTATTATGTCAGGAAAGGGTCGAATTATAGCTGGATCCACTCCTCATAGTCGGGCTCATCGACATGGCCAGCTTCTCCCAACAAATGCCTTCTACAACACACGTCTGGACTATATTGACCTTGTGACTGACTTTGAGATGTGGGAGTCTCGGAGGGGGAAATTCTCGTTCTGCCAGTATCCAATGTTTCTGTCAATTTGGGCCAAAATACGGATCATGGAGCATGATGCACGCCGACAAATGGAGATCAAGGCTCGCGAGGCCTTCTTCAACAGCATCATGAATCGAAAAGCCATCAACCAATATCTTGTACTTAAAGTTCGAAGGGACTGTCTCGTTGAGGATAGCCTCAGCGGCGTGAGCGAAGTGGTCGGTCAAGGCCAAGAAGAGATCAAAAAAGGCTTGAAGATCGAATTCAAGGGCGAAGAAGGGCTAGATTCTGGAGGACTCCGAAAGGAGTGGTTCCTTCTCTTGGTCCGAGAAGTCTTCGACCAAGAACACGGATTGTTTGTTTACGACGAAGAGTCACACTACTGCTATTTTAATCCGAACACGTTCGAAACGTCGGACCAGTTCTTCCTGGTCGGAGTTTTGCTTGGCCTTGCAATCTACAATTCCACTATCCTCGATGTTGTGCTCCCACCGTTTGCTTTCCGAAAGCTCCTCGCATCTGCGCCAAACTACACAGGGCCTGCAACAACCTCATCACGGCCCGCTTCTGGTTATACTCTCGAGGACCTTGCTGAGTTTCGGCCCTCACTTGCGAACGGTCTGAAGCAGATGCTAGAATTTGACGGCAACGTTGAAGAGACGTTCTGCCAAGGCTTTGTTGCTGTTGTAGAGCGCTACGGTCAGCGTGAACAGGTCTCACTCTGCCCCAACGGTGAAAGACGAGCCGTGACCAATACCAACCGCCGCGAATTCATCGACCTGTACATACGCTACCTCCTTGATACCTCTGTTGCTCGACAATACGAGCCCTTCAAACGTGGCTTCTTCACTGTATGTGGAGGCAATGCGCTGTCTTTATTCCGGCCTGAGGAGATTGAGCTTCTTGTCCGCGGTTCGGATGAGCCATTGGACGTTGCAACGTTGCAGACCGTCGCTATTTACGATGGCTGGGGCAAGGGCAGAGATCCAGCTGACGAATCAGCAGTGAGATGGTTCTGGGACGCATTTGCGAGGGCCAACGCAAAGGATCAGAGAAAATTGTTGAGCTTCATTACAGCCAGCGACCGAATTCCGGCGATGGGGGCCACGAGTCTCGTCATTAAGCTTACATGTCTAGGCAATCATAGCCAGAGATTCCCAACTGCTAGGACGTGTTTCAATATGCTGGGTCTGTATCGATACATGAGCAGGGAGGTACTGGAGGAGAAGCTATGGAGAGCGGTCGTTGAGAGCGAAGGATTTGGAATGAAGTGATGACCAAGATACCCATAATCGTTTAGTCCATGGCGTTATTCCATGGCGTTAGAGTGGGTGTTTGATGAGCCTGGTATGTAGCAGGTGTGGAGCTACGGCCGCGACGCGACCGTCAATCGAAGCATTGAATAAAGAAGGATGGAACCAAAGCCATGCATTGTGGCACTTGGCCGGTAAAACCCCCATAATCTAGCAATTATGCCGCTTATTTGCAGCCCAAATGTCCAATTGTTTTGCTCAAACC
>JAABUS010001647.1_pt1 | contig 47296 bp, 41 predicted proteins | sample 5560161 | NCBI WGS metagenome assembly JAABUS01 (sample SAMN10711885, study PRJNA513376) | rock metagenome | isolation source: Antarctica rocks | place: Antarctica: Victoria Land, Trio Nunatak nord | collected 2016-01-04 | reverse complement strand
CCGCCCGGCTTCAGCCACCCCTTGCGCTCCGCCTCCTCGATCATCCGGATGCCGATCCGGTCCTTGACCGAGCCACCGGGGTTGAGCATCTCGAGCTTGGCGACGACCGGCGTGGCAATCCCCCGGGCGACGGCATTGAGCCGCACCAGTGGCGTATCGCCCAGGGCCGCGATCACGTCCGCTCGAATGTCGGGGCGGGTCGCAATATCTGGCGTGGTGACCATCGTGGCGGTCCTCTCGGCCTCCCTGAGGCCGCGTCAACAACGGGTGTCAGTCGGTGAATCTCTGCGCCCGTTGACGGGCGATAACACTTCCGAAATGATAGCAGATGCGCCGGGAGCGCCCGGGCGACGGCCCGCCAGCAGAGCGCATCGACCACGGAAAGAACGGACCTCGGGTAGGGTAAGATGGCGGCCATGAGCGATTCCTTGATCTCCCGGCCCCCGACAGATGAGGTGGCGCCCACCGCGGGCTCCGACGTTCACGGCGCGGCCACCCCCCGGTCCAAACCGGCTCACCTCGCCGAGTTTCGCCAGCAGATCGCCGCTCAGCACGAGGCGGCGGCGACCAGGCAAGCCACGCGCGGCAAGCGGGGCGCCCGGGAGCGGGTGCTTGGCCTGCTCGACGAGGGGTCACTCCAGGAGCTCGACCCGTTCGTCCGCCACCGCGCCACGCAGTTCGGCATGGACCAGAGTCTGCCCTGGGGCGATGGCGTGGTGACCGGCTTTGGCACCGTCAATGGTCGCCCGGTCGCGGTCTTCTCTCAGGATTTCACGGTCTTCGGCGGATCGCTGGGCGAGGCGTATGCCGAGAAGATGGTCAAGCTGATGGATCTGGCGCTGCGCTACGGTTGCCCGATTATCGGGATCAACGACTCGGCCGGGGCGCGGATTCAGGAGGGAGTAGAGGGACTCGCCGGCTATGGCGAGGTCTTCTTCCGGAACGTCCAGGCGTCCGGTGTCGTCCCCCAGATCTCGATCATCGCCGGACCCTGTGCCGGTGGGGCCGTCTACTCCCCGGCGATGACTGACTTCATCGCGATGGTCGACGGCATCGGTCAGATGTTCATCACCGGGCCCGACGTGATCAAGACCGTTACCGGCGAGACAGTCACCCACGAGGCGCTCGGCGGCGCGGCAGCCCACCACGCGATCAGCGGTGTCGCGCACTTCGTCGCGACCGACGAGGACGACCTGAACGCGCGCGTGCGCTATCTGCTCTCGTTTTTGCCGTCCAACAATCTCGACGACCCACCGCACTTCGACCCGGCCGACGATCGTCATCGCGAAGCTCCCGAGCTGGACGGTCTTGTCCCGGAGGTGAACACCAAACCCTACGATGTTCACGAGGTGCTGCGGGCCGTCCTCGACGATGGCGAGTTCTTCGAGATGCAGGCCGCTTATGCTGGCAATATCGTCTGTGGCTTTGGCCGGCTCGATGGGCACAGTGTCGGGGTTGTCGCCAATCAGCCCCGGGTTCTGGCCGGTACCCTCGATATCGCGGCCAGCACCAAGGCCGCCCGCTTTGTCCGCTGCTGCGATGCCTTCAATATCCCGCTCGTCACCTTTGTCGACGTGCCAGGCTTTCTGCCGGGGATCGAGCAGGAGCACAACGGCATCATCCGCCACGGCTCCAAGCTGCTCTATGCCTACGCCGAAGCGACCGTTCCCAAGCTGACCGTCATCCTCCGCAAGGCCTATGGCGGCGCTTACGTCGTGATGTGCTCGAAGCATATCGGCGCCGATCTCAACCTCGCCTGGCCGACCGCCGAGATCGCAGTGATGGGACCTGATGCGGCGGTTGGACTCGTTTTTCGCCGCGAGATCGCCGCCGCCCCGGATGCCGCCCGCCGCCGCCAGGAGCTCGTACAGGAGTACGACGATCTCTTCGCCAGTCCCTATCAGGCCGCGTCGCGAGGCTACGTCGACGATGTCATCGCCCCCCGCACGACCCGGCCCCGGCTGATCCAGGCGCTCGCCCTGGCTCGCTCGAAGCGGGTCGCGGCACCGCACCGCAAGCACGGAAACATCCCGCTCTGAGCCAGGGGCCGCTACCGGCCTCTGCCGAGTCGACGTGTGCCGCTGGCACCCGCCTGGAATCGTCGGAGGGTTTCATGGCCACCGCTGAGATCGGGGGCACAACGCTCTTTTACCGGGACATCGGCTCGGGGCCACCCTGTTTGATGATGCACGGTGGTCTGGGCGGCGATCACCGGTCGCTCTCGCCGTGGCTCGACGCGCTTGCCGCTCGCTGGCGGCTCATCTACTACGATCATCGCGGCTGCGGGCGTTCCGGGCGACCACCAGTCGCCTCGATCACGTTCGAGCGTCTCTGCGCCGATGCCGACGAACTGCGCGCCCACCTGGGAGCAGAGCGCACGGCGATCCTGGGCGTCTCGTATGGTGGCTTCATCGCGCTGGAGTATGCCCTTCGCTATCCCGATCGCATCAGCCAGCTCGTCCTCGTCGGCACTGCTCCGGCGTTCAAGCACGGCGAGGAGGTCGCCGAGCTTGTGCGACGAAAAGGCGCGACGGAGGAGATGATTCAGGCGCTCGCCACACCCATGACCGACGATGCGACGATGCGTCAGGTGATGAACGTCATCGCACCGCTCTACTACCATCGCGATGATGCCGAGCTGGCGAAGCGCCATCTGGGTCCGACGGCGTGGAGCGCCGCGGCGTACAACCGGGGGGATCACCTGCTGGAGCAGTTCGACGTCAGGTCGCGGTTAGGCGACATCCGCGTACCGACGCTCGTGACGGTGGGACGCGACGATTTCATCTGTCCGCCGTCGCAGGCCGAAATCATGCACCGTGGTATCCCGGGGTCACGACTGGCGATCTTTGAGCGAAGTGGCCATTTCCCCTTTGTCGAAGAGCCCGAGGCATTCGTGACGGCGGTTGGCGATTGGCTCGACGATGTCGACTGACGCGGCCCGCCACGATACTGCCCCGCTGACCATCTCGCCTCAGCCGGACGACGAGCCGGCCGCGGCCATCATCGCGGTGGTCATGGCGCGGCGCGGCGCGGCGCCTGCCGCGGTCCCGCCGCTTTCGTCAGCCTGGGCGCGGGCGGGCCGGCGAGAGGCGATGCGCGGTCTGCAACGCGATCCATCCCGGGGACCGGCACGGCGGACGCACGACGAAGGAGCGAGCCAATGAGCGCCACGCCGCCGGAGGGTCGATTCCGCGCCCGCGACCTCGGGATCGTCCTGGGAACGTTGCCGCCGGGAGCGTTGAACGCGATCACCGATGTCCCCGGGGTGCGCGTCGGCCAGACGACCCTGATCGCGGGCGATGGCCCGCTGGTCGTCGGGGAGGGTCCGGTCCGGACCGGCGTGACCGCGATCGTTCCAGGCGGGGCGGAAGCGGCGACCGAGCCGGTCTTCGCCGGATCGCATGTCCTGAATGGCAACGGCGAGATGACAGGACTGGCCTGGATCGAGGAAGCCGGTCTCCTTTCCTCCCCGATCGCCATCACCAATACCCACAGCGTCGGCGTGGTCCGCGACGCGATGATCGCCCACGAGGTGGCCCGCGGTCGGCACCGGGAGGTCTCCTGGAGTCTGCCGGTGGTCGCTGAGACGTGGGACGGTGGGCTGAACGACATCAATGGCTTTCACGTCCGACCGGAGCACCTCCATGCGGCGCTCGATACCGCGACTGGCGGGCCGGTGGCCGAGGGTGGGGTCGGGGGCGGGACGGGAATGGTCTGCCACGGCTTCAAGGGCGGCATCGGCACGGCGTCGCGGGTCGTGACGAGCGAGGGTGACCGCTGGACCGTCGGCGTTCTCGTCCAGGCGAACTACGGACAACGCCACCAGCTGCGGATCGACGGCGTGCCGGTGGGCCGGGAGATCTCGGCGACGGACGTGCCGACGCCCTGGTCGGGTGGGGCGATGCCGCCGCCAGGCAGTGGATCGATCATCGTGGTGATCGCGACCGATGCCCCGTTGCTGCCGCACCAATGCCAGCGGCTGGCGCAGCGGGCGACGATCGGCATCGCCCGCGTCGGTGGCGTGGGAGAGGACAGCAGCGGCGACCTCTTTCTCGCGTTCTCCACCGCGAACCGGGGACTCGAACCGCAAAGCCTGGCTCCCGTCGCCGTGCGGATGCTGCCGAGCCCGGCGATGTCGCCCCTCTTCGCGGCAGCCGCCGAAGCGACCGAGGAAGCGATTGTGAACGCGCTCTGCGTCGCGACCACGATGGTTGGCGTCGACGGTCGCACCGCCCACGCGCTTCCGCACGACCTCCTGCGCCAGGCGATGGCCCGCTACGGTCGCCGGGGCGACTAACGCGCGGGCGGACGTAGCGCGAAGGCGGGTCGTCACCGTGAATCAGCAGACCACGAGTGCCAGTGGCGACGGCCCGATGAGGCGGAGGCCAGTCGTTCTGGCCACGTTCATCGCAGGCGCCAGGGGGGGAGCGCCTGTGGTGGGTGACGCGCGGCGCGAGCCGACGACCGTGAGAACGCCTCACCTTCCACGCCTGGGTCATCGGCGACGAGGTGGTGAGGAACCACGGGCGTAGCAAGCAGCGCCCCGATGACGGGCGGCGGCGATCACTGAGGGGGCGATCAATGGCCCCGGTCGTCCACATCATCGCGCGCCGTGACGACGCGGTTGGATGATCGAGGCGGCATGTTTCCCGGTTACCGGGGGTTGCAACAACGCTGGAGCCTTGACCTCCGTGCGACCCGCACCGCCGAGCGCATGCTATGCGCCCGTACAGGCGATGACGACAGGCCGCTCGGCGTACCCAAGGGACCGCTGCCCCACCCCGGCCACCCGACCGCGCTCGGCGGTCGGGGCGCATCGCATGCGCCCTGGCAGCCAATGGCGACGTGGCGGTTGCCTCGCCCCGGGCGTTGATCCAGGGAGGAGACACCGGACCGAGGGGACCGGCGACATGGGCGCAGGCCCTGCGACCTGACCGGGAGGGGGGTGCCGCTTCAGGGCGGCTGACGGGGGCGCCACGCCGACACGGTCGGACCCACCGAACAGCTCGCGGTGCGGCCAAGCCGGTCGCATCCCGCGCCCCCTCTCGATCGTCGGGGCGCTGCGTGCTGCGCCCGGGGGGCCGGGTCGCGCCGGGGTGCTGACTGCACCGGTGGTGCTCCGACCGGGGTGGCGTTGCGTCACCCCCAGGGCGTGGTGGGCACACCAATCTGACCCGGGCGGACAACGGGACGTCTCCCATCGCGCTCGACCCGGTCCAATCCTCCGCCATCTCGCCGAACGGCTGTATCGCAGGGGCGCCGCGTGCTGTGCCCGGGGTGCGGGTCGCACCGGCGCCGTCACGCACCACTCACACCATCACCCGTGGGGGCCAGGTTGCCGGGCGGTCAGCATAGTGGTCGCACGGGGTCCCCTAGCCGCGCTGGTGGAAGGGAAACGCCCGGAGCGCGACGCGGCGCAACAGCTCGTCGCGGGAGGCCACGATGTGCGCGTGCAGGGGGGCATTGGCCGTCGCCAGGCCGGACTCGGCAAGCTCATCCTCGTCGCGAACCGTGACCCGGCCGTCCGGGAGGGCGACGACATCGACATAGAGGTCGTGCCAGAGCAAGGTCGGGGGATCGGTCGCGGTGTCGAGCGACGCCGGATGGGTCACGTTGGCGTACCACCCACGCAGGTGACCTTCCGGGCTGAAGACCGCGAAGACATTGAACTGGTCAACCGGCGAGAAGAACTCGTGCAGCGTGTCGCGGGGCACAAAGACCAGCCCGTCGAGGTCCACTACCCTGCTGACCCAGGTTGCCGCCACCGCAACCCATGGCGCCACCGCCCCGGCCTCGGTGACGATGCCAGGATAGCGCGTCACCTCCGAGCCATCAGGAGCGAGTTTCACCACGGTCAGGGAGGTGCCCACCGTCAGCGCCGCCCAACCAGCAACCGGCGATATGCGGTCGTCCTCGGTTGCTGGCGACACCTCACTGTCGAAGCCTGACCGCGCCCTCATCGGTTGCTACGCCCCCGGTGCGGGGCGGATCATGCCGAGCACCTCTTTCGTCTTCTGGTTGAGCGTTTCGGGGTCATCCGCCTCGACATTCAACCGCAGCAGCGGCTGCGTATTCGAGGAGCGCAGGTTGAACCACCAGGTCGGGAACTCCACGGTCACGCCGTCGAGATGATCGATGGTCGCTCCTTGCGCGCGGTAGGCCGCTTCAACCTGCTCCGTCGTCCCCCGTGGATCGGTGACCTCGGAGTTGATCTCCCCCGAGCGGACCCGGGTGTCGAGCGGTCGCAACACGGCCGAGACCGGCTCGTTCGCCTCCGAGATGAGCTGGAGCAGCGTCAGCAGCGCGATCATCCCCGAGTCGGCGTACCAGTTATCACGAAAGTAGAAATGGCCGGAATGCTCGCCGCCGAAGACGGCATCCTCCTTCCGCATCGTCGCCTTGATGTAGGAGTGACCGACCCGAGACCGGATCGGACGGCCACCCAGCCGTTCGATTGTCTCCGGCACGGAGCGGGAGCAGATCAGGTTGTAGACGACCGCGGCGCGCGGCGACCGCTCCAGCATCTTGACCGCCACCATCGCGGTCACCATGTCGCCACCAACGAACTGGCCCCGCTCGTCGATCAGAAAAACGCGGTCGGCATCGCCATCGAACGCCGCGCCCAGGTCGCACTTCTCGGTGAGCACCGCCCGCTGGAGGTCCGTCACGTTCTCCGGCTCCAGCGGATTGGCGGGGTGATTCGGGAAGGTGCCGTCGAGCTCGAAGTAGAGCGGCACGATCTCGCATGGAAGGTCGCGAAACACGCGCGCCACGGTCGAGCCGGCCATGCCGTTGCCGGCGTCGATGGCGATCTTGAGCGGTCGGATCTTCGCCACGTCGACCAGGCTCAAGACATGCTCGGCGTAGGCATCGAGGATGGTGCGCTCGCTCAGGTCGCCGCGCCGTCCACCCTCGGAATCTGGGAAATTACCGGCGACCGCCAGGTCACGAATCTCGCCCAGACCGCCATCGAGGGAAAGGGCGCGCGCTTCTTCACGGCAGATCTTGAGACCGTTGTACTCGGCGGGGTTGTGGGATGCCGTCACCATGACGCCCGCGGGATAGCCAAACTTGCCGACCGCGAAGTAGAGCCCATCGGTCGAGACGAGGCCGAGATCGACCACATCGGCGCCCTGATCGCGAATCCCGTCGATCAGGGCGCCCGCGATCAGCGGACTGGAGACCCGCATATCGCGCCCGACCGCCACCGTCTCTGGCCGTAGCGCCAACACCAGCCCACGTCCGATGCGGTAGGCTCCATCCGGTGTCAGCTCGTCCGGCACGATCCCTCGAACGTCGTAGGCCTTGAACAGGTCGCCCAGGGCCGGCGCCGCGTCGTGTGAGTCGCCCATCTCCACCTTCTCCGTCCGCCGGCCCCGCCGCGCGCTCGGGCGCCGGGAGCCCTACGGGGCTACGGGAGGACACGGGGTCCTCCCCTACGGGGCCACGGAAGGATGGTGGCACGCGGCGACGCATCCGGCAAGCCTCGGACGTCGCATCGCGCGGCGAGGGGGATCCCGGTGGTCGCCACGGCACGCCCGGCGGTCGGGGGGTCGGCTAGACTTCACGGAGCACTGTTGTCACGACCCGCATCCGAAGGAGGACGCACCCCTCGTGGATCCAGCCCCCCAGCCGGCCGGTCAGCCGCTCGCCGCCACCGATCCGGTCGATCTCCATCTCCATACCCTGGCCAGCGACGGGTTCTGGACCCCCGCGGCTCTGATCGACCACCTGGCCGAGCACGGCTTCCGGGTCGCCGCGGTCTGCGACCACGACAGCCAGCGCTCGGTGCGCGAAGCGACGCGTCTCGGCGCGGCGCGGGGGATCCAGCTCGTTCCTGGTGTCGAGATGACGACCCGTTGGGCCGATCGCCAGTGTCACCTGCTGGTCTACGGGATCGCGCCGGACCGCACCGACGAGGCCGCCGCCCCGTTTCAAGCCGCGCTGGCCGAGATCGACGCGGCGCTGCGGGCGCTCGCCGACGATGCGCGGGAGAAACTCGAAGCGTCGGGGCGAGCCCTCCCGTCGTTGGACGAGGTGCTGGCGGGCCGCCCGATGTGGCCGTTCCACGTGCTGACGACAGCGATCAAGGATGGCCATGCTAAGGATCTCAAGACCGCCGCCGAGCTCGTGACCGAGCTGGGCGGCTCCTTCTCCGCCGATCTGCCGCTCGCCGTCGTCGTCGACGCCGCCCACCAGGCCGGTGGTCTCTGCGTGATCGCCCATCCCGGCCGGGCGGACTCGGTCGGCGTCGTCACCGAGGCTGATCTGGACCGGATGCTGGCCGAGATCCCGATCGATGGGTTGGAAGCGCATTACCGGTCATATACCGACGACCAGACCGCGCTGTACCGCGATCTCGCGACGCGCCGCGGGCTGCTCATCTCCTGCGGCTCCGACTCCCACGCACCCAACCAGCCGGTCGATCCACGCCCATGGCGCGCCGCCTGGTGCGAGGCGCTGCTCGCCCGGCTCGATATTATCGTCACGCCGGTGGGGGGCACCGAGCCCGTCTGGGCGCCCGGCATGGACCCGAACGCGGCGGTTCCGGCGCCGGAGACGCCGCCCGAGGGCGCATCGGCCGAGCCAGCCGGAGAGCAGATCCTTGAAGCTGAGGCGGAGTTCGAGCATCGCGCCGCGGTGACCGCGGCGACCTAGCGAGGCGGCGTCCGCCAGGACCTCCAGCAATGACGGTCGGGCGCGGGGGGTCTCCAGCGGTGAACATCGCGATCGCGGCCGACCGGTGACGCGCTGAATCGATCTTCCCGAGCGGAGATCGGAGCGAGCAACCTGGCTCCATCGTGGGGTCGGAGTCCCACCGTATCGGTCCGATTAGCCGCGGTCCGGAGGCCGGTGCCGGGCCATCCACTGATGCTCGATGCCGCGAATGGTGTAGCGCCGCCCGAACGGCACAAAGCCGAGCCGCTCGTAGAAATCGATCGCGTGGGCCTGCGAGCTGAGCACCACCAGGGGCAACCGGGAGCGATCGGCCGATTCGAGCAGGAACCGGATCACCGTCGAGCCGATCCCGCGCCCCCGGTACGCGGGCAGGGTCGCCACCCAGGCAATCAGCGCCTCGCCACCGTCGCTATAGTCCGGCGTAAGCCGCCCGGTGGCGACCGGCAGGTGCTGCCCCTCAGCCGGAAGGAGGGCAAGGGCGTGGAGGCTGCGCGCATCGTCCGGATCGACGGCGGCCGAATCGATCATCCGCTGCTCGTCGCCAAAGACGGTTTCTCGGACGCCGCGTACGGCGGCCAGCTCGGCATCGGTTCGCGCCGCGAGAACCAGGGGGCGGGCGGGAAGGGTCAGCAGTTGACCGGGCGACCGCGTCGTCACCCGGATGCCTCCAGCGGCGCGGGCGCGCCGGGCCGCTCCATCGTGGCGACGTACAGCCGCTGACGCTCCGAAAGCCAGCGCCGGGTCTCATCAAGTACGGTCCCGGCTGCTTCTCGCGCCGCCCGAACGCGACCCGGCGCGGTGCCGCCCGGCACGTCGCGGGCCGACGCGCTTTCCAGCGCCGTCAGGGGCGGCCGCTCCGCGGCGAAAACCGGATGAATGCGCGCCCAATCGGCATCGGACAGGTCGGCGAACGTCTGTTGTTTGGCCAGACACCCGGCGACGAGACGGCCGACGATCTCATGTGCTTCACGGAACGGGACTCCGCGCCGCGCCAGCAGATCGGCCGCGTCGGTGGCGAGCGAGAAGTCGCCGATTGCCGCCGCGGCCAGCCGATCGGTGTTGAACCGCGCCGTCCGGAGCATCGGGGGAAAGACATCGAGCACCATCAGCGTGGTGTCGACGGCGTCGAAGAGCGATTCCTTATCTTCCTGGAAGTCCTTGTTATAGGTGAGGGGCAGGCCCTTGGCGACGGTCAGCATCGCCATCAGGTGCCCGTAGACCCGGCCGGTCTTACCGCGGGCGAGCTCGGCGACATCGGGGTTCTTCTTCTGCGGCATGATCGAGGAGCCGGTGGCGAACGCATCGCTCAGCTCCAGAAAACGAAACTCGCCGGACGCCCAGAGGATGATCTCCTCGCTTAACCGAGAGAGATGCATCGCGATCGTGGCGCAGGCGTAGAGGGTATCGAGCACGAAATCCCGGTCGGCCACGCCGTCCAAACTGTTCGCGGTGATCCCCGCAAAACCGAGGTCGGCCGCGACCCCTTCGCGGTCCACGGGAAAGGTCACGCCAGCGAGCGCGCCCGAGCCGAGCACCGAGCGGTCGACTCGCCGGTAGGCATCCTGGAGCCGGTCGACATCGCGCGCCAACATCTCGACATAGGCCAGAAGGTGATGGGCGAGGAGTACCGGTTGGGCACGCTGAAGGTGGGTGTAGCCCGGCATCACCGCGTCGCCGTTGGACTCCGCGACGTCGAGCAGCGCCGCTACCAGTTCGGCGACCCCGCCGACCAGCGCCAGCAACGCTCCCCTGGTCCAGAGGCGAAGGTCGGTTGCGACCTGGTCGTTGCGGCTCCGGGCGGTGTGCAGCTTGCCGGCAATCGGGCCGATCAGCGACCGGAGTCGCTTCTCGACCCCGGTGTGGATATCCTCGTCGGCGACGGTGAGCTGAAACTGCCCGGCATCGACTTCGTCGCGAATCTGCCAGAGTCCCGTCTCGATCGCGGTCGCCTCGCCGGGGGGGATGATGCCCTGGCGACCCAGCATGCGGACATGCGCGACCGAGCCCCGAATGTCCTCGCGGGCCAGACGGACATCGAAGCCAACCGAGGCATTGAACGCTTCCAGCCGGGCGTCGGGCGTCTCGGCAAAACGGCTGCCCCAGGTCTTTGCTGGCCCCTGTCCGGACGACTGTTCGTTGGCCGCGCCCACGCTTCCCCCACCCATCGTGCGCCCGGCGGCGCCCCGGTCCGTCAGCCTGCGAGCATACCACTGCCACCGACGGTGAGGACCGGTACGATCCGGCCCTCACGGGGGCTCCCTGGGCCGATGGTGCCGTTCGTCGGTCGCTCCGCTCTTGGCTCGGCACCGCTACTCGATCGCCCCGCGACCATCGCCGATCGCCGACTGGAGTGGCGAGCGTTCAAGGGGCCGCCACGTTGACCGGCAGACCCTTGATCTGCTAGCTTCATGAAACCCCGCCGCTCGGGATCACTGGTCCCCCTCGCGCACTCGTCCCGCGTTGACCTCGACCGGCCGAGGAATGGTTGCTGATGTCACGTGGGTCCATCCGTCGCGCCATCGCGCTCCTGATCCTGATCGCCGCGTCGGCGGTGACGCCCTTGGGGACGCTTGCCCTGCAAGCACAACCGGCCGAAGCCCCACCCGCGTTTCAGCCGATCCCCGCGACCGTCGTCAGCACCCCCGGTGTGAATATCCGCTCCTGCGCGCGCGTTGTCTGCTCGGTCAAGGCGGTGGCGAAGCTTGGGGAGCGGCTGCTCGTGACGGGGGAGCCAGTTGGAGCATTCGTCCCGGTCGATTGGGGTGGATTGACCGGGTTCGTCTATGACCTCTACGTGGCGACGCCGGATGGAGTGCCAGAGCTGCGGAGTGGTCCGGTCGGCTGCAAGCGCGTCGCCCTGATCTTCAACATTGGGATTGGCTACGACACCCGGACCGACATCCTCGATAATCTCAAAGCGGCCGGGGTCCCGGCGACCATCTTCCCGATGGGTTGGTGGGCAACAGCGCACCCCGACATCCTGAAGCGGATCGCGGCCGCCGGCTGGCTGATCGGCAGTCACGGCGACCAGCGGGTGGCGCTGACGACGCTCCCCGACGCCGCGGTCATTAAGGATATCCAGCAGTCGCTCGACGCGATTCACGCCGCGATCGGCGCCTGGCCGGAACCGCTCTTCACGCCCTACGCAGCCGAGATGGACAACCGGGTGCGCGCCCTCGTCGCCGATCTCGGGTTTCTGCCGGTGCGCTGGAGCGTGCCAGCCGACGACTGGGACTTCAACGTCGCCGCCGATACGGTCTACAAGAACGTCATGAATCACATCCAGGATGGCTCGATCGTCGAGCTGCACCTCGACGGTCCCTCAACCGGCACCTCTACCGCCGTCGCCCTCCCCCGAATCGTCGCCGACCTGCGGGGGCAGGGCTACCAGTTCGTCACGATCCCCGACCTCGCCCAGCCCTGCTCCTGACCCCGGCCGGGAGCGACGTCCAACCAGCCATCGCTGGAACTGGTGGCGAGGCGGCAGGCACATCGGGTGAGCGCTGCTCATGATGGCGTATGGTAGGCTATACTGAACGCCCGTTCTTATCGTACGTACAGCAGCGGTGCGATCGCGAGGAAGCGACCGATGGTTGCGGTGCCGGTAACAGGGACATTCGCGGACCGGGTGGCGCGGCTCCATCGCGATGTGGAGCGGCTGGGTCTCTCTGTCTCCGATATGCGCCGTGCCGATCCCCTCGAATTGCAGATGGTCGGGCTTTCCGACAGCTCCCAGGTCGGTCGCCTGGTTGATATCGAGCGCTTGGAGACGACCCCGATCGAGGCCCGGATGGTGCCGACGTTGCCAACCAGCGCCTCGCGGATTCGCGCTTTCCTCGACGGTTCGCAGCGTTCCTTCCTCGTCTGGCGCTGCGGTCTGGTGCCCGTCGCGGCGACGGTGGCCGCGGCCGCGGTGCTGGTGCGCGATCCCGCCGGACGCTGCGAGGTCGCTCCCGGGACGCTGCGGCTCGCTCACGCGCTCTTCATCCCACGCCGCTCGTCCGAGCCACGGGTCAACGATCTGGTCGAGCGCGTGCTGGCGACGGGGATGACCGTGATCGATCCGCTCGATCACCTGGTCGACGAGGCGGAATACGCGGCGGCCCTCGGCGACTATGGCCGGATGGTCGAGTTCGCCTACCGGGCCGCGCGAAACGTCCGCGAGCAGCTGGAATCGGATCTCCTGCGGGGCTGGACCGGCACCCCCCGGCGGACCGCCGATGATGGCTGGATCGTCGTCGATGGCCGTCTCCGGGTAGCCGCGCCCCGGGCGATCGGTCTGGTCAAACAGTTCACCGATCGCCACCTCGCCGGCACCGAGGCGGAAACACTGCTGAACCTCGCACCCGGGCATCGCACGACCGCGTTCTGTCCGAGTGATAACTTTCGCGGCCTCGGCGCCGACCGCCCGGTCGATGATGAGGCTGGCGCGACCGATCGCACACTCTGGTACCTCCGTCTCTGGGATGCGGCCGGGCTCGACGCGCGACATGCGCTGATCCGGATCGAGGCCGGCCCCGACCTTCGCGACAGCGACCGGATCGACGAGCTTTCCGCCTGGCTGATGGCGGAGCGCACGCCGCGGGCGACGGCCGATGCCCGTTGGGCGACCCTGCTTTATCCCGTGCACTATCTGGAACGGATTCTGAAGCGGCGGCTCGAAGCCGACACCCGGGGCTGGCCGGCTGGCTGATAGCACCGGCGATCGGTCAACGGTGCGGTGCCCGGCAGGTATGGCGAGGGGACGAGGGACAGCGACGATGGTCAGCACGTTCGATCTGAGCAGACTCGACGATCTGGACCTCGGGGAGATGCCGCCCGAGGTCCAGCCGCTGCTGGAGGTGTTCGGCGAGTTCATCGACACCGCGACCGGTCCGATTGGCCGGGTTGTCGGGAGTGAGAAGGAACCGGCCGGGTCGCATCAGTTCTGCATCTGGGCCGCCGACACGGCCCGCTCCCTCGACGTCGGTCATATCGTTGTCTCCTTCTCCGAGGAAGCGGCGGTGATCGGGGTCGTCGACGAGCCGAGGCGCTTCTCCGACCTCTCGACCTTTCTCGACGACTACTTCGACCGTCATGGCGAGGAGGCGCTTGCCGCCGAACTGGCGACCCGGCGACCGGAGATCCTGGTCTTCACGGTCCAGGTGCTCGCCACGAAGCATCTGCGGCGCGACATCGACTCTCACCGGCCGCCGGTCAGCGGCCCGGTCTACTTCGCGACGACGAGCGCGATCGAGTTCGCTCTCGGCCGCGATGATTTTAGCGGGCTGGCGATCCCGACCCTCCTCCATACCAACGGCAATGCCGAGCGGGACGCACTCGGGCAGGAGCGCCACGACGACGCCGGCAACGTCGTCTTTCAGCGAGCGCCGATCTGGGTCGACGGCGATTACCTGCTGGGGCCGGAAGCGGGGCACGCGAACTGGACTGGCCAATCGGGGCTGGCGACCAAGACGAGCCACGCGCTCTTCCTGACGAGCGCCGTCTTCCAGACGATGCGGACGACGGGCGAAAAAGTCGCTGCCTTGATGTTTAACGTCAAAGGCCCGGACCTGCTCTGGCTCGACAAGCCAGCCGACCCCGAGCCCGGTTTCGAGGACGCCTATCAGGCGGCAAAAGCGAAGGGGCTGCGCCCAGAAGATCGGGAAGCGTACGCCGCGCTCAATCTGGTGCCGGAGCCATTCGCCAACCTCCGCATCTTCGCGCCGTTCAAACCGGGTCAGGCTCCAGAGGGAACAGGGAGCCTCGCCGTTCATCTGGACCGGGAACGCTACGCCAGCGCCCTCAACACCCTGCGTCACGCCCCTGCCCAGACCGGCAACGTCTTCCCGATTCTCTGGCAGCTCGACGCCATGTTGCAGGCGCCGCATAAAATCTTCGACCGAGGAGACCTTGACGACAAGCTCTCCGGACTGATCTACGAGCTGCGCGACCAGCAGATCGGGTCGATCGACCAGCTCGACAGCTTCTTCGCCACGATCGCCGAGCATTTCGAGGAGAACCCGGCATCCAACGAGTGGCACGGGCACCACCGGTTCACGATCAACAAGGCGCGCAACCGATTCAACTCGCTCCCGAACAAGTTCGGCGGTCTCCTTTCCAGGAGCCTGGTCGAATATGGGTCGTTACCGCGAGTCGATGAGCGATTCGGGGATCAGGAGCTGCGGGTCGTCGACATCGCCAACTGCAACACGAATGTCCAGGAGATGATCGTCGACGCGGTGATCCGCAAAGTCTGGCGCCTGGCGGAGCGGGAGGAGCTGGGCGTCGATAAGGTGCTCATCTTCGTCGACGAGCTGAACAAATATGCGCCGGGAGGCGGGCAGGGCGGGCTTCGCGACACGCTGGTCGATATCGCCGCGCGGGGTCGTCACCTGAACGTCGTGCTCTTCGGGGCGCAGCAGTTCCGCTCTAAGGTGGACGATGAGATCCTCGGCAACTGCGGCACGTCGCTCTATGGCCGCGTCGGCGATGAAGAGCTGACCAACGCCGCCTATCGCTCCCTCTCCGGGACGACCAAGGCCGAGCTGCTCGGTCTGCCGAAAGGGCGACTCCTGGTGCGCCACGCCCATTTTCGCTCGCCCCTCTTCGGTACCTTCCCCTTCCCACCGACGATTCCCGGGATGCTCGGTCAGCGCGTCTTTAACCCCGCCGTTGGCGGGGTCGCCCCGGTTGGCGGGCACCCCGGAGACGGCCTCTTCAAGCTACTCTCGACACTGATGGGGAATCAGGCGCCGCGGAAGTCGGAGGTGCGCGAGGCGGCCCACGGTCTCGACCCCGCGGCGGTCGAGGCGATCCGCGCGAAGATCGAGGAGACCTACCGGAGCGGCGTTCCTCAGCGGGCTAACCCCTGGTTGACCGCCCAGACGCTGCTGAGCCGCGAGCGGTTCCGCGCGTGAAGCTGCGCGGAGCGATGACCACCCCACCGAGCAACCCGCCGGAAGGCGTCGCAAGACCTCCGGGACGCGCTGACCCTAACGTCGGTCTGAGGCCGCTCCGGCTCGTGACGCGCTCGGTCCCCGGGATGGCCAGACAGGACGCTGGTAGCGCTCCCAGTTGGTCTCTCTGGGCGCTACCATTGGCGTCGTGATGACCTCTGCTGGCCGCCCGCTTCGTCTGGCGCATATGGCCGACACCCATCTTGGCTACCGGGCGTTCGGGCGGGCCGAGCCGGTCTCCGGTCGGAATCAGCGATCGGTCGATATCGAGCGCGCCTTCGAGGTGGCGATCGATACGATCCTGGCGCGTGAGGTCGATCTGGTGGTCCATGCTGGCGATGTCTTCCATCACACCCGGCCGTCGTGGTCGGCCCTGCGCTGCTTTGTGCGGCAAATGCGCCGTCTGGAAGCGGCGGGGACTCCCACCGTCGTCATTGGCGGCAACCACGACACCCCCCGGCTGCGAGCAACCGGGTCGGTCTTTGGTCTGCTGGAGCTTGCGCTGCCCGATATCCGGTTTGTCGCGGCCTATACCGATGAAGAGATCGCCTACGACGCGCTCAACCTGACGGTTCATGCCGTGCCTCATGGCGCCCTCACCAACCCCACGCCACCGGCGGTGATACCGCGTCCGGGACGGCTCAACCTGATGGTGACGCACGGGCTCGCGCCGGGAGTCCGCCTGCGGGGCCGACACGAGCCGGGCGAGTCGACCCTGAGCGGCTCCCTGCTTGATGCTGGCTTCGATTATGTCGCGCTGGGGCACTATCACGTCTGGGGCGATCAGGGGCATCATGCCTGGTACAGCGGCTCGACCGAGCGGATGGGTTGGGGCGACGAGGATGTCACTCCCGGACTCCTCTTCGTTGAGCTGAATGGCGCGGCGCCGGTCGTCGAGCACGTCGATCTGCCGGCGCGGCCGATGCAGAGCCTGGTGCCGATCGACGGCGAGGATCGCAACGCCCGCGAGCTGGCCGACATCGTGCTCGACCGCCTGCAGGCGGTCAGCCAACCCGAGGCGATGATCCGGATCGAGCTGCGGCAGACTCCCCGGCCAATCCGCCGCGAGACGGAATCGATCCTGCGGCGCGAAGCATCCGGTCTTGTCTGGGCGCTGGCGGTCGTCTCCCCCGCCGATCTCGTGGGGGAGTTTGGGCGCGGGATCGACGGCGCGGCGCTCCCCGATCTGCGCACGCTCTTCGGTGCGTTCGTCGAGGAGCAGTCCACGAAGGGTGTCTATGATGCCGCGTTCGCGGCAACCTTTCGTGCCCGGGGAGATCGAGCGCTGGCCGATGCCATGCAGGCCGCCGAGGCCATCGCCGCCGAGGAGCCGGGCGCGTGATTCTGGCCCTGCTCGAGATTCAGAACTACAAGCACTACGCGGGCGAGCACCGGATCGAGCCGCCCCCTCAGGGCATCATCGGGGTGATCGGCGCGAATGGGGTCGGGAAGACGACCCTCTTTGAAGCGATCGAGTGGTGTCTCTACAACCCGACCGATATCCATAACGCCGAGGTCCCGCCGCGGGGCGGCGTCGGTGGTACACGGGTGCGGGTGACCCTCGAAGACCCGCGAGATGGCACCCGCTGGGTCATCGAGCGCTCGCTGCGGAAAAGCGTCGCCACCGCTGAGGTCTACCGCGAAGACCAGCCGGAGTCGCCCGTCGTGCAGGGATCGCGGCAGGTGAGCGACTACGTCGCTCGCAGCCTGATCGGTCTCGGGCACCGCGCCTTTGTCTCGACCTTCTTCACCCGCCAGAAAGAGCTGACCTTCTTTGGGAATCTCAAGGAGACGGAGCGTCGCCGCGAGGTGGCTCGCCTGCTTGGATTCGAGACGATCCGCGAGGCCCAGGCAGCGATCGGCGACGAGCGCGCCCGGGCGCGCGCCGATGCCACTAGCTGGCGCATGCAGCACCAGGAGGCCGCCTCCGGGCGCGATCTGGACGCGGAGCTCCTCGCTATGACCGAGCAGATCGGCATGCGGGACGCGGAGACCATGGCCGCGGAAGAGCGCCTTACCACCGCCACAGCGGGACACACCGGTGCCCGCGACGCCCTCGACCGGTGGCGGGCGCTGGAGCGGCAGGACGCGACGATCGCTCAGGAGATTACCCGGCTGACCGGGGAGGAGCACACCGCCGCGGCCCAACGCGACGCCGCGAGCGCCGCCCTGACGTTGCTCGACGAGGCCGCCCGCACGCGCGCCGCGCTCCTCCCGGAGGCAAGCGCCCTCGATCACCGGCGCGCTGATGTCGCGGCGCACGAGACGGAGCGAGAGCGATTCGGTCACCTGCGAACGATCCAGGCCGACCTCGCCCGGGCGGAGCGGGACCGTGCCGAGGCAACGCGACGCGCCAGCGAGGCCGTCACGACCGTCGCGAGCGCCGTCATGGCCGAGCTTCCGGACTGGCCGTGGCAGCCCGCCGACGATCACGACCCCGGCGCCGCCATCCGGCGGAGGGTGGCCGCCGTCGAGATGCTCGACATCGATCAGGTCTGCGAGCATGCGGTCGCCCTGGAACGGTGCCGCGGTCTGATGGAGAAGCGGGATGAAATCAAGCAACGTGCGGCGAACTGGTCCGCCGCCCTGAAGAAACTGGAGCACGGTCGTGGCGTATTGCTAGCGCCGGGCGATCCCCGGGACACGATCAAGCAGATCGATGTCGAGCGAGAAGCGGCAATCCAGGCCGCCCAGGGCGCACTCACCACGGTGGAAGGGACGGCGGCGGAACGGAAACGCCTGTCCGCAATCGCCGGCTCATTGGAAGCGGCTCGCTTCGACGAGGAGTGCCCGACCTGCGGTCGTCCGTTCGCGGAGCATGAGGCGAGCGAGGTCGTCCGTGTGCTCCGTGCCCGGATCGACGACCTCCAGGCGCGGGAGTCCGAGCTGGTCACCATCCGGCGGGAAGCGCTGACGCGGGCCGAGCACGCCGATGGGGTGAAGCGCCAGGAGACGACCCGACAGGCGGAGATCAACCAGCTCGACGGCCGGATCGCCGACGGACACTCCAAGGTCGCCGAGGTCGAGGAGCAGCTCAAGCTCGCGACAGAGCGATGCACCGCGGCGGTCGCGGGGGCCGGGTTGGTGGAGGAGCCGACGCCAGCCCTGATCGCGACCGTGCAACAGCGCGCGGAGACACTGCAGCGGCTGGGAACGACAGTCGCTCCGCTGCAGGCCTTCGCCGACGCCGTGGAGCAGGCGACGGAGCAGATAACGGGGGCGACGCAGGGGATGGAGGCGCTGGGTTCGGTCGCTTACAGCCCCGAGGCCCACGCGGCGGCGCAACGCGCCCTCGGCGATGCCCAGTCGGCGATTGACCGCATCGCGCTGATCGACCGCGACCTGGCCCGGCGGCCGGCCCACGTGCGGGATCTGGAGGCCGCTAGCGGCGTTCTGACCCGCCTGACGATCGACCGGGAACGGTTCACGCGGGAGCGAGCGGCCACCGGCTTCGATGCCGCCGCCCTGGTGACCGCTGAAACCCAGGAGCGTGCGGCATTGGCCGAGGAGCGAGCCGCCGTCACAGCGCGGAACAACGCGCAGACGTCGCTGCGGGATGCGACCGCGGCCCGTGACGCGATCGTCGCCGAGCGCGCCCGTCTGGTGGAGCTCCAGGGTCGAGCGGATGCGCGAAGCCGTGAGGCCGACGAGCTGGACCGGATGTACCGTGAGTTCACCCGGTTCGATCAGTATGTCGCCGAGCGGGTCACACCGGCGCTGGCCGAGCAAACCGGCGAGCTGCTCTCAGCCGTCACTGATGGCCGATACGATCGGGTCGAGTTCGACGAGAATTACGGCTTGAAGATCTTCGACGACGACGAGAAGTTTCCCGTCGAGGAGTTCTCCGGCGGCGAGCGGGATGTGGCGGCACTCTGCGCGCGGCTCGCCCTGTCACGGTTGATCGGGGGCCAGGCGGCGCATCCACCCGGCTTTCTGGTCCTGGACGAAGTCTTTGGCTCGCTCGATCAGGACCGCCGCGCTCATGTGCTGGAAACGCTCGGCTCGCTGGCAACGGGGACCGAGGCGTTTCGTCAGCTCTTCATCATCAGCCACGTCGACGACATTCGCCTGTCGCCGATCTTCGACGCCGTCTGGCGGGTGAGCGAGGCCGACGGCACCAGCGTCTTCGAGGACGTCACCCGCGGCATTGGCATCGAGGACTTTTCAGCCTGACACGCCCACGGGAGCTCGATTCGAGAGCGTTCACCGCACTCCCGAACGTTTCCAGCACGACGGTCAGCCTTCCCACGGCCGCTCGATCCCGATGCCAGACGGAGTGGATAACCCCCGTCCTGGAACGGGCTTCGAGCAGCTCCAGCGCCTGCAGACCTGTGCCGGGGTCGTCCCCGACAGGGCGACCCCGCTCCTGCAGTGCAGAAGCGGGGTCTCGTCGAAGATGCCTGTCGATCTGTCGCCGCGTCACCAGCGATAGAGGCGCGTTGGCGTCATGCTCTCCAGCGACCGCGCCCCATCGGCGGGTAGACCCTGGGAGGGTGCCGGAGATCGGCGGTCCCAGGACCTACTCCTGAACGACGTCGCCAACCACGAAGCGACGCTCGCCGTCGTCTTCTTCCTCGTCGTCCTCTTCCGGGGAGGCGCAGACCTCGTCGGCGACGATCACCATATCGCCGACATTGACGATCTGAGCGATCGGGATCCGCTGGTTGCTTTTAAAGAACCCGGGTGAGACCTCGACCTCGCTCAGCGCGTAGGAACCATCGAACTCCAGGCTGGCGACCTCGCCGACATGCGTTCCACCCTCAGTGATGACCTTGCGCTTGGTCAGCTCGTCGACATCGACCAGCCCCGACATCGCCGCCCGCGTCCGATCGCCTCGGACCGCGTTGGTGTCGTTTAGCGTCAGGGCATCCGAGCCAAGGGCGTAGATGTCGTCGACGTCGATCACGTTCGGGGTAGCGTCACTCAGGCGTCCACCTTCGGGTCGGATACCGAAACCCACCAACCGCCGCGCGTTCGTATCGACGAACATCTGATTGATCGTACCAACTTTCGCGCCATCGGCGATGCTGATCACCGCCAGCCCATCGATCTGCTTGTGGTTCACGATGCACCGCCCTTTCAATCGTCGCAGGATACGTCATCATCGACCGGGACCCCGGTCCCCGTCAGCTCTCACTGGTCAGCGGTGGGTGCACGTCGCATGCCAGCAGGAGCGAGGGTGTCGCCCGCGGTCTACAGCAGCCCCCTGACCGCCCCGCCATCGACCTGAATCGTCACGCCCGTCACGTATGACGCCGCGGGCGAGGCCAGGAAGACGACGACGTTGGCGAACTCTTCCGGAGTGCCGTGGCGACCCATCGGAATCTCCGCCGCGTCACTAGCAAGGATCTCCTTGACCGACTGCCCGGTCGTCGCGGCGCGGGTCGCGGCGATCTGCTGAATCCGGTCCGTCAGAGTCGAGGCCGGGCAGACGCTATTGACCCGGATATTTCGGCCGGCAAACTCAAGCGCCAGCGATTTGGCCAGACCGACCACTGCCGTCCGCGCCGTATTGGAGAGGATCAGGTGCCCGATCGGCTGCTTGACGGAGACCGAGACGATATTGGTCAGGCTGCCACCGCCCCGCGCTTCCAGGTGCGGCAGGGCGGCGCGGGAGAGCCGGAGGGTCGTCATCAGGTTCAGCTCGATTGCCTTCCGCCACGGTTCGTCGTCGGGGAAAGCCGCGAAGTTGCCGGCCGGTGGCCCGCCGGAGTTGCAGACCATGGCGTCGAGACCGCCACGCGCCTCGACCGTCTCCGCGACGAGCCGCTCGGCTTCGCCGTCCTCCGTGAGATCGCCGGCGATCTCCAGAACATCGCCGCCGGTCGCCGCCCGGATCTCAGCCGCGGTCGCCGCCAGTGTCTTGGGGTCCCGCCCGTTGATCGTCACCAGCGCCCCCTCGCGCGCCAGCTGCGTCGCCACCGCGCGGCCCAATCCCTTGCTCGAAGCGGCGACGATCGCCACTTTGCCAGCCAGTCCAAGATCCATCGCTGCTCTCCCTTCCACGAACGAGTCGGGTCGTGTGGCCGCGATTCTAGGGCCTGTCATCGACTTTGAGCAGCGAGCCTGAGCCATCGATGGATCATCACTCACACAAACGTGACACCATGCAGGCCCGCAACCATCGCTGGCGACCGCTCGTCACTGCCGGTCAAGCGGAGGAAGCGGCTCCACCAGGGTACCCCGCGCTCCACTGCCCAGCATCGGGGCAGCGGCACACAGCCGCGCTTTGCACCGGGGAGCTTCACGACCGCCACCCGCATGCCGTGGCTGGCAACCGGGGCGACTGGCTCGGGGCCGGTGTCGCCGTGGTCGACACCGGCCAGCTCCACCCTGTCTCCGGTCGCCGCCTGCACCGACGCCGCCAGCGCCCCGACATGCGGTCATCCTGGCGTGATCGTTCGCCGGTCCGGGTAGCGCCGTCGCCGCCTGTCACCCTATCCTTGGGTCATGGCCTCTGAATCTCGCGGCCGGCGCCGCGGCGGAGCGGGTCGCGCGCGCTCCAACGCCGATACGATCCGCATCGCCGGCACGGAACGGGGCCTCGTGCCCCGGCGCATCGCCGCGCGTGAAGGCGTGGTGGCCGAGGGGATCGCCTTTCCGGTCCTGGTCGGACTCGTCCACTGGGTCATCGTTCAACTCGTGGCCAGCCTCGCCTATCACCGCGGGACGCCGAATGGCGGGTCGCCGCCACAACTCTATGACGGTCTCCCGCTGCACGGGCTCTCCAACCTGCTGGTAGCGCCCCTCCGGCTCTGGGACGGCCTCTGGTATGCCTATATCGCCGCGACGGGATACGGCGACGGCATGCAGGCGAAGGCCGCCTTCTGGCCACTCTTCCCCTGGATGATGGATGTCGGTCACCGGTTGACCAGGTTACCGGTCGAGACGGTTGGCTACCTGATCGCCAACATCGGGTTTCTCATCGCGCTGATGCTGCTGTATCAGCTGGTGAGTATCGACTTTGAACGGAGCGTGGCGCGACGGACCCTGGTCGCGATCGCCTTCTTTCCGACCGCGTTCTTCTTCACCGCGGTCTACACCGAGTCGCTCTTTCTGCTGACGATTGTCGGGGCATTGCTCGCGGCCCGGCGGGGCAACTGGTGGATGGCCGGTCTGGTCGGGGCACTGGCCGGGCTGACGCGCTCCTACGGGGTGCTGCTGTTGCTGCCGTTCGCGGTGCTCTTCATCGAGGAGCGGGGCTGGAACCCGCGGCGGTGGTTTCCCGACGCGATCGCGGCGATCGGCCCGCTGCTCGGTCCGATCATCTATGGTTGGCACCTGGACCGGACGTGGGGCGATCCTCTGGCGTGGTCGAGCACCCAGGTGCAGTGGGACCGCTACGGGTCCAACCCGATCCAAACGATGCGCTGCGCCATCGAGGGATGCGTGTTCTACTCCGGTATCAGCAACGGGGCCGATTGGGGATGGGTCCGCATGCTGGTGGAGCACCCAACCTGGGCGACCGTGACCGAGAACGCCTGGCGGCGGACGGTTGCCGACAGCGACACGCTGGAGCTCGTCGCGACGGTGCTATTCCTCGGGTTAGCGTTGATCGGTCTACGCCTCCTCCCGCTCTATATGACCGCCTTCACTATTCCTGGATTGCTAATACCTTTGTATCAACCGTCACAGGTGCACGCTCTCATGAGCATGCCCCGCTTTGGGCTGACGCTCTTCCCGCTCTTCGTCGTGCTGGCACTCTTGCTTAGGAGTCGGCGACTTGCTCTTCCTCTATTTTGCGCCTCCGTACTCCTACTCGCGGTGCTGACGGCTCAATTCGCGCAATGGTACTGGGTCTCTTAGCCTTACTAGTCAACCCATTGCAAGAAGCCTATGCATCCAGGTTAAGCCTCGTCGGCTTGACAACTCGCCATCACGGGCTATCGTGAATCCTTACTGCTCGTGTCGGTCACAGTGAATAGTGTCAGTCCACGACAATTGGAGATGACAACAATGAACCGCTTCCGAGAAGTGGATCTGTCGTTCCCTCATTCTCTTGTCCAGCAGGTTCGAACGGCCGAGGATTTCAATCTTCTCGTCGACACGTACGTGACTGAGGAACTGAATGTGGTCTACACATACAGGTATCCGGACCATCTTGTTCCCGACTCGCCGAAGCCGTCTGGGAGCGTAGCCCATGGCACACTCAGCTCAGGATTGGGTCTTGCTAGCGGTCTAGCCTCCACGGATGTGTGCAGGGATCAGCGACAGACTTCTTGCAGAGATGCGGCAGCCTTCACCCCCAGTAGTCGTCGACGTATGTTGGCGAAAATCATCGGACTAACGGGTGGGCTCCTCGGGTTCGCGGTGCTCGGACGCAAATCTTCATCTGCGACTCATATCGATCCCATCTACTGCAACTGCACGGCTGCTTACCCGTGTGAGCGATGGGGTACCGGTTATAAGTATCGATGCGATTATTCGTTCGTGTGCAGCCATTACTGCTACTCAAGGACATGGGTTTCAAGCTCCTGTAGCCCATTGCGGTGCTGAGATAACTAGGCACACTACACCAAAGTTGAACATGGAGGTCGATCCTCGTCACGAGAACTCCTCCGCCCGTCGCACTTCCTCGGCGTGGCCCTGATCGTCCTGCGGGTTTTACCGCTCTACCTGAGCATTTTCGCGATCCCGGGGTTGTTGATCCCGCTTTACCAGCCGTCGCATGTCCATGCGCTGATGAGCATCCCCCGTTTTGGGTTGACGCTCTTCCCGCTCTTTATCGTCCTGGCGGTCTTGCTCCGTCATCGCCGCATCGCCATCCCGGCGCTGGCCTTCTCGACCCTGCTACTGCTGCTCCTTACCGCTCAGTTCGCGCAGTGGTACTGGGTGTCATAGGGGCGCTCAGTCAGGGATGCTCAGAGATCTCCGTAGAGACGTTGCTCGTGACGGCGAGTTCCAGGACGGGTGCGGTCGCCTGGGTGCCCCTCCGCTGTGTCAGGCCCATCGATGCCGGGCAACGGGTTCAGGTGGCGATGCCTCGTCCGGGAGCTCTGACGACTCCGGTCATCGCGAGGATCGGACGGGTTTGGGGAGCGAAGAGCTTGCCTGCGACGCCGACTCCCGATCCGAGCGGCAATGGACCGGGAGGTGGCGGCCTGGGCGGCGCGGCGCAACGCGACCACCGCGCCCATCAATTGGTAGTTCACCACCACCGACGCCCGCACCAAACTCAAGCGCCTCCACCCGGCGCGACGCACCACTACATCGCGTGTGTCGACCGCCGAACTCCTACCTGTAGCTCATCATACGCTTTTCGTGGTGCGTCCCAAATTGTCCGGTTTCGTCGTTGCCGCGCAATATATAAGGGTAGCGAAGTCGCGCTCGTCACCTCGGTTAGCGGAAGGAGGGCTACCGACGACACCGAAGCTCTCCTACACGAGCCGATCGCGGAAACGTCCTTTCGCTCTGTCGCCGTTAGGGCTTGAGCCGGGAGAACAACATGAAAGACTTGCAGCCTTGGACTGAGGTCGCCGCGAATCCGGAAGAGCTGAGAGAAACCCTCACCTCGCCTGTCATCGAGTTGCCCTCGGAATTCGGAGCGAACGCCAATTCGCTCGGCGGGTTCCTCGACCTGCTCAATGAGTATGCGGCGTCCATCGGGCTGGCGGACCAGTCCTTCAGGTTTACGCTGCCCCCCCGATTCCGTCACGAGCGATCGGACAGTGCTGATGCAGGCGGTGGTCTCGCTGTTGGGATGATGGCGGCCGCTCGGTCAGACGTCTGCGAGAGCTGTGCGAGCAACCGACGTCGGCTGCTCGCTAAGCTCCTCGGGATCGGCGGTGTCGCGGCCCTGCTAACCGCCTTCGGTCCACTGGGGAAGAAGGTGCTTGCTACCCACTGTGGTGATTGCGGTTATTGCCAGGTTCACTACTGTTATGGAGGGAACCGTTATTCCGAGTTCTATTTCTGCAAGAACGCCCCCTCGATTGGATACTGCAACACTTTCTGCACCTCGTATGTGCAGCGCTGCACCTTCTATTGCGGTTGTTTCTAAATCAGTGGACCGGGGCGTGATCTGCGGCGGCGCCTCCATGCCCTCGTACGTTCGCAAATGGCTACCGGCGCCCGGGTGACTCCCGGGCGCGGATGGTACTAGGTCACCGGTGTGCGACTGTCTATCGGCGAGTGCTCTCCCCGTGACCACCCAGGCGCTCTTGCTCACGTCGTCACGCCCCGCGAGTTGCCGCGGGTGGTCGCGCACGTGCGCGGGCACCCCGTAACAGTTGGGCGTCAGCTCCGTCTACACAGGCGGACAGCGTACCTCGGGGTTGGGAGGAGCGGGATGCTCGACTGGGCAGAAGCTAGGGGATCAGCAGGTAATGCCTCGTCGAGAGTATCTCTAAATGACGATGCCGCGATCGTTGCTCTGGCCAAACACGACAGGGAGGTCTTCGCCGTTCTCTACCAGCGCTACGTCGATCGGGTCTATCGGTACTGCTACCACCGCCTAGGCAGCAGGGAAGCGGCCGAGGACGCCACGGCCGAGGTCTTCGTGAAGGCGCTGGCAGCACTCCCCCGCTGTCGCGATGACGCGTTCCGCTCTTGGCTGTTCGCTATCGCGCACAACGTCATCATGGACGGCTATCGGTCCCACAGACTCGCGGCGCCATGTGTCCTGGCCGACAACGTGGCAGCTGCGATACCGACGCCAGAAGAGGACGTGATGGCGGCGGCTGACTTCCACTCCGTCCTTGCTCTGCTCGCCCAGCTCCCCTCGGACCAGCGTCGCGTGCTGGAACTGCGGCTGGCCGGACTGACCGACGTGGAGATCGCTTGCGTCTTGGACCGGAGCCGGGGGGCTGTGCGCGCCGTGCAGCATCGGGCGGTGACCCGACTCCGGGTGCTGCTCGGAGTGGACAGCAAGCGGGAGAGAGACATGCCTCCGAGTGATGGTGACCCCGGGAGGAGCCGATGGACCAGCTAAATCGCTACTGGAACGACGTCGTCCAGAATCGCACCCAGCCACCGACCGATCTCGATCCGGTGATCGCCGAGACCATCCGCCGATTCCATCAGCGCGGCGAGGGACCACGCCCTTCCGCGTCCTTCGTCGAGCACTTGCAGCGGGACTTGGAGGGTATCGATGTGAGGCGCATGACCGTAGCAGTGCCGCCGCGAATCTGGGCACCGAAAGCGGAGGGTCAGGGGCCGACGATCCTCGAACCGCAACCGCATCGAGTTGTCGGTGCCCCCCAGATGTGGCGAAGAGTGACGAGAGCCTGTGTGGCCGCGGTGCTCCTTCTCCTTGCCACCGGGGTCATCACGTTCCTTGTGAGGTCCAATTCCGGGGATGGATCCTTGCCGCCAGGTCTGAGACTTCGCGCTCCACTAGCTGCGGTGACCGAGGAACCAGCGTCGGCGAGTTGCCACGCGCAGCCGCGGTCACAAGAAGAAATCGCCTCCCTCACTGGACTGGTCACGACGCGCGAAGCCGGCGAGCTTCCTGACCGCGGCGAATCGCTGACCATGACCTTCCCGAACGGCGAACAGGCCGATGCCGAGACCGTTGACGACATCACCGCCACCGTTCGAGAACTCACCGCCTGCGCCGCGACCACGGATTACCTGCGACGGTGGGCACTGGTCAGTGATGACTACATCCGGCGCCTCTCTGCTCGGTACGGTGAGCATGGCGACTCAATCAAGGAGCTCCTCGCGAGCGCTGCGACACCTGCCGCGGTGCCGATGATGATCCTTGAGGTGCGCCAAGTGCGGACGCTCGGTGATGGGCGGGCCGCCGCACTCCTCGCCGTCTCCGATCGCCCGCAGTTGGTAGGTGCCATCTTTATCGAGCAGGGCGGCCGTTGGCTGCTCGACGACCTCGGCGTGGTTGAGCCAGCCGGGACGCCAAGGGCCTCGGCGTGTAGTACCGCAGTGGAGGTTGTCATCGCAGGAACACCCGTCCCGTCCCCGGTTGTTGCGGACAGGGCGGCTATTGATCACCTCGTTGGCCGGCAGGCGACTCCAGTTCCGCCCTCCGTGCATGACCAGGTGTCTCCGCGCGTCGTCGCTATTGAGGCCAATGACATGTACTTCGTCCCCGATAGGGTCACAATCCCGGGGGGGACGCCCGTTGCGCTGACGCTGGTGAATGCCGGTCGGGTTCTGCATAACTTGACCGTCGACGCGCTGGGATTCTCCGTCGATGCCTTGCCAGGTGAGACCCAAACCGTAACAATCATGGTACCGACCGGAACGTACCAGTTCTACGATTGCATGCAGGGACACCGCGAGGCTGGCATGGTAGGAGTGTTGGTCGTCACGGCCGCTGCTACGCCGATGCCGTAGGGGCAGAGGAGCGTCTTGAGGGTTCCGAGTTGCCGGCGACAGATCGGGAGTCCATCGCGCGATCGAGTCCACTGACGAATAGATTGGCAAACGGAAGGCTGTCGGAAGAAACGCAAGGGCGCTAATCGTGATTGAGGCGGGACGTCAGGCGTCAACTTCCGACAAGCGTATATTCCTGGGAACGAACTGTGCCGGCTCAAGCCGTTCCGGGCCGTCGCCACCCGCGTCGACAATCTCGCCGCTCACTACCATACGGTCCTCACCCTCGCCTGCATCCGGATCTGGTTGTGATTTTGCCTACAGACCCGAGTGGTCCGCCAGCTCCGCCGCCACGAGCTCGGCGACGCGCACGGCCGGTCCGGCGTCACGGCCGATCCGCATGTTCCAGGTGGCCGAGAGGCCGGAGTAGGCCAGCGCCCATCGCAGCACCCGTGAGCGGGGGATGCCCGCCGCCTCGGCGATCACGTCCGCCTGGCGAGCAACACGTCCGGGCGCGGTCGCGACCGCATCGTCGGGATTGTGGAAGAGGTTGGCGAAATCGAAGCCGCGCTCCCCGACCAGGCCCTTCGGGTCGATCGCGAGCCAGCCGCGATCTCCACCGTTCAGGACATTCCGGTGGTGGATGTCGCCGTGCAGCAGCACGACATCCCGCGGGTCCGCCAGCAGGTCGCGCGCCGTCGCCGCCGCCTGGCACAGGATTCCCCCGTACCGCGAGGCCGCGGGCTGGAGTTCCGCGAACCAGCGCGCCAGCGGGACGAGCGTTGTGGGAAGCGGCCGGTTTCTCGGTGCGTGGAGCCGAGACGCCGCCGCGCAGAGGATGCGGGTCGCCTCTGCGTCCCGGCCGGAGGCCACCCACCCAAGGAGCTCGTCGCCGCCCGGAATACGCTCCATCAGCAGAGCATCCCCCTCGTGGGCCAGCACGCGGGCGGCGCCTTCTCCGCCCCACCAGACCATGATGGTGGCGCCGCGCCGCTCCTCTGGCTCCAGGGCGATCTTCAGCATCGCGGGCACACCGTGGCGGCGCACCGGGAGCAGATGACTGCTGTGGGTGGTGATCGGCTCGCCATCTGGTGCCAGGTTCCACCGCGCGAGGTATTCGTCGAACATTCCGCCTCAGCGACACCGACCAGTCGGGACGTGCAGCGGCACGGTCATGCGGTTGCGCAACCGGCTCCTAGCCGCTGATCTGGTAGTTCGGGGCTTCCCGGGTGATCGCCACATCGTGCGGATGGCTTTCCCGCAGTCCGGCCGCCGTGATCTGAACGAACTGCGCGTTCTGCTTGAGGTGCGGCAGATCGGGTGCGCCAACGTAGCCCATGGCCGAGCGAAGTCCACCGACGAGCTGGTAGACGAGATTGGCGAGCGGTCCCTTGTAGGCGACCCGGCCCTCGATCCCTTCCGGTACCAGCTTCTGGATGTTGCCGACCCCTTCCTGAAAGTAGCGGTCCTTGGAAAAGGAGCGAGCCTTCATAGCGCCGATCGAGCCCATCCCCCGGTATTCCTTGTACCGCTCGCCCTGGTAGAGCACGACCTCGCCCGGGCTTTCATCGACACCGGCGAAGAGGCTCCCGAGCATCACCGCATCGGCCCCAGCCGCCAGCGCCTTGGCGACGTCACCGGAGTATTGAATGCCACCATCGGCGATCACCGGGATGCCATGCCGCGCCGCCGCGCGCCCGCACTCGTGGATGGCCGTCACCTGCGGCATGCCGGTGCCGGCGACGACCCGGGTCGTGCAGATCGATCCCGGACCGACCCCGACCTTGACGGCGTCCGCCCCGGCCTGGATGAGCGCCTCGGTGGCGGCCCCGGTCGCGACATTCCCCGCCATCACGGGAACGGTCCGGAGCCGTTGCTTGATCCGCGCCACCATCTCCAGGACGGCCGTCGAGTGACCGTGGGCGGTATCGACGACCAGGAGATCGACACCGGCATCGACCAGCGCCTCGGCCCGCGCGGCGGCATCGGCCCCGACGCCGACGGCGGCGGCGGCGCGCAGCCGACCCTGGTGGTCCTTGGTCGCGAAGGGGAACTGAATCTTTTTCTGGATATCCTTGACGGTGATCAGCCCGGTCAGATAGCCATGGTCATCAACCACCGGCAGTTTTTCCACCTTGTGGCGATGCAGAATCGCGCTCGCCTCGTCGAGGGTGGTGCCGCTGGGAGCGGTAATCAGCCCTTCTTTGGTCATCACGTCGCGGATCGGCTGCTCGACATCCTGGATGAAGCGCAGGTCGCGGTTGGTGAGGATGCCGACGAGCCGGCCACCCTCCTCGGTGATCGGAACACCCGAGATGTGATAGCGCTCCATGACGACCAGCGCATCACGGACCAGCGCATCGGGCGAGAGAGTCACCGGCTCGACGATCATGCCCGACTCGGAGCGTTTGACCTTATCGACCTCGGCCGCCTGGTCCTCGATGGAGAGGTTGCGGTGGATGACGCCGAGGCCGCCCTCGCGGGCGAGGGCGATCGCGAGGCGCGCTTCGGTGACGGTATCCATCGCCGCGGAGAGGATCGGAATCGCCAGGGTAATGTCGGAGGTGATATGCGTCTCGGTCCGTACCTGGGCTGGCAGCACCTCTGAGCGTCCCGGGATCAGGAGCACGTCATCAAAGGTGAGACCAAGACCGACGAACTTGTCAGCGCGCATCGCGCCGTCTACCTGCTCCGGTCGTTCCGCGCCCTCAAGCACCGGGAGACCGCGGTCGGTCGCGACCGGCGAGCTGCCGTTTCGTCCTTGATGATCGGTCGCGCGGGGCTCGGTGATCGTCATGCGCTCTCCTTTACGAGCGGCACGGCGGTGGCCGCACCGGATGGTCAACCGTCGATGGCCTGGTCGGTGTCAGGACGTGGCAGCAGCCGATCGCCGCCGGGGGACGGGTGGGACCCCTGGAGATCGGGCATGGGCAGACCGAGGCGGCCAATCAGCTCGCCGACGAACGCCTCATACGAACGGGCGCCACGAGAAGCGGCGTCGTACTCCAGGATCGCCTGCCCGTAGCTCGGCGCTTCGGCGAGCCGGATCGAGCGGGGCACGACCGTCTCGAAGATCCGGTCGGGAAAATAGCGGCGCACCTCGTCGACGACGTGGGCCGAGAGGCGGGTGCGGGCATCGTACATCGTCATCAGGACGCCAAGCACATCGAGGGTGGGGTTGAGCCCCCGCCTGACGAGATCGACCGTGGTCACCAGCTGCCCGACCCCTTCCAGCGCCAGAAACTCGCACTGGATCGGGATGATGACGTGGCGCGCGGCGGTGAGCGCATTGACCGTCAGCAGCCCGAGCGATGGTGGGCAGTCGATCAGGACGACATCGTAGCGATCGGCGACCGCGGCGAGGGCCTGTGCCAGTCGCCGTTCGCGCTGTGGGGCGTCGACCAGCTCGATCTCCGCACCGGCCAGCGTCGGCGTTGACGCGATGATGTCGAGGCCGGGACGGTCGGAGGCAACGATCGCCTGCCGGACAGGCACATCGTTGACGAGCACATCGTAGGTCGTGTGCCGCAGGGAGGACTTCTCGATTCCTAGCGAGGAGGTCGCGTTGCCCTGGGGGTCAATGTCGAGCAGGAGCACCCGGTGACCGAGATGAGCGAGCGAGACCGCCGCATTGACCGCGGTCGTCGTTTTGCCAACGCCACCCTTTTGGTTCGCCAGCGCGACAATCGCGGCGACCGGCGTACCAGATGACGGCACGGTCATCGCGGCGGCTATCAGAGGTGCACCCAAATCTCGCCCGCCGTCCTCGTCCTTTCGCCCGGGCGCTGCTCCCGAGCCGGTACGTCCGATGATGGTAGCACCCTGAGGGTGTCCGGACAACGATTCGCGAGCGGACGCGTCTAGCGCAGCTCCCGTGGAAGACCGACCGAGGCACGGTGAATCATGATGGTCGGAACGGTCCATTTCATTGGGCCGGGCAGATCGCGCTCCGCACCGGCGATCAACCCGCGAAGGCGCGTGAATGCGACCTGGCCCATCGTCTCCCCAGGGACGTGGACCGTCGTCAGGGGTGGGTTGAGCGCGCGGGCGATTTCGATGTCGTCGAACAGCCGTCGCTACGATGAGCTGTTGTGGAATGGCGAGTTCTACATTCAGCTGCTGGACGAGTCGGCGCCGCCAGAGGATCAGTTTGGGACCGGATGTCTGGCCGACCAGCTCTTCGGTCAATGGTGGGCACACCTGCTCGATCTCGGGTACCTGTTGCCGGCGGAGCATGTCAGGACCACACTGCGCTCGATCGTTCGCTATAACGTCCGTCGGGGGTTCCAGGGGTTCGAGCACGGCTTCCGCGTCTTCGCCGACCGCGACGACTGGGGACTGCTCGTCTGCACCTGGCCGCATGGGGGCCGGCCAGCCGTGCCAGTCCGTTACTGCGACGAGGTCTGGACCGGCATGGAGTACCAGGTCGGAGCTCACTGCATCATTGAGGGAATGGTCGACGAGGGTCTGGGGTTGATCGCCGCCCTGCGCCAGCGGTATGCCGGGACGCGCCGGAATCCCTACAACGAGATTGAGTGCGGCGATCACTATGCGCGGGCGATGGCCGGGTGGTCCGTCCTGGAGGCTGTCAGCGGTCTGAGCTACGACGCGACCCGCGATGCGGTGCGATTTGCTCCCGCCACCGGCGACGGCCCCTTCCGCGCGCCGTACGTCCTCGTCACCGGTTGGGGCACGTTCGAGCAATCGAGCGATGGGGTGGGCACACGGTCTGAGGTCAGGTGTGACTTCGGCCGGGTCATGGTGCGGACCCTGGCTCTTGGCGGCATTGAGCCCGGCTTCGTGGTCGTCGAGTTCACTGGCGCGGAGATTCCCAGCGATGTCGAGTGGATCGACGGCGGGGTCATTCTTCTGTTCTCCACGCCAGTCAACCTCGGCGCGGGGACGTCGCTGGTGATCACGGTCTCGCGCTGAGGCGACAGCCGGGAAGGCGTGCTCAGGCGGTGGGGCGCACACCTTCGGCGGCGGTGCGGATGGCATCACGCAGCTGGAGGGTGGCGTCACGGGCCCGGTCGGCGAAGTCCGGACCCTCGCTCGCGTAGAGGATCGACCGCGAGGCGGAGACGATTAGTCCCGCCCCCTCGGCGTCGAGCCCGGCGGCCAGCGACGCCTCCAGGTCGCCTCCCTGCGCGCCGATGCCGGGCAGCAGGATCGGCAGCGCCGGACAGCGCCGCCGGACCTCCGCCAACTGCGCGGGATAGGTGGCGCCGACCACCAGCCCGATCGTCGCGGCCGAGCGCTCGGACCACGCCGCGGCCCGCTCCGCGATGGTCAGATAGAGAGGGGTATCGCCGTGCTCGCCACGAACCAGCAGATCCTGGAACTCCCCACTGCCGGGGTTGCTTGTCTTGGAGAGAAGGATCACGCCCCGATCCGGGCGGCTCAGGAACGGCGCCAGCGCCTCCTCGCCGAGAAAGGGATTGGCGGTGACGGCATCGACATCTAGGGTGTCGAAGTAGCCGCGGGCGTAGGCAGCCGCCGTGCTGGCCATGTCGTTGACCTTGCAATCGAGGATGACCGGAATGCCGGCGGGGATCAACGCGCGGGTCGCGGCCAGAGCGGCGATGCCGGCGGCCCCATGCGCCAGATAGTGACCCAGATTGGGCTTGTAGGCGCAGACGAGATCGCGCGTGGCATCGATGATCGCGGTATTGAAGCGGAGGATGGCATCCGGATCGTCGCGGAGATGTGCCGGAAACCGATCCAGGTCGGGATCGAGACCGACACAGACCAGACTCCCGGCCTTCCGCATCGCCGTCTGAAGCCGCTCGCCAAATGCCGCCCGCGCCGCCATGATGACCTCCGCTCGCCGTCCTGGACCCCCGTCGTCTGGTGAGGGTAGCATGGCCCGCTCGATCATCCGGCATGCGGGGCCGGGAGAGCTGGGTGGTACACTCTATGATGGCTCTATCGACCGGTTTGGGAGCGGCACGACGCGCGTTCTCGGCATGAACGCGCAACGTCGGCACACTGTCTCGTACGGTCCAAGGCATCAACGATCCCCTGGATCTCCTTGCCGGTCGATTGACGGAATGCAGCCGTGGCAACCGCGTCACGGCACGGGTGGATGGGGCGAAAGGAGTGCGCGCGTTGACGACGATCGCCCCGGCGCCCATCGCGGTCGACCGCCACGGAGCACCGCTGGTTCCGCCGACGATGGACGATATCGTTCGCGCCCGCCGTCTGCTGGCCGACCTCCTTCCACCAACCCCCTTGCTCTCACCACCGGCACTGGCCGAGCGGCTCGGCTGCGAGATTTTTCTCAAGTGCGAGAATCTGCAACCGACCGGAGCATTCAAGGTACGGGGCGGGTTGAACCTGCTCAGCCAGATGTCACCGGAGGAGCGTGCTCGCGGTCTGGTGACCGCGTCGACCGGGAATCATGGGCAGTCGATCGCCTACGCCGCGCGGGTCTTCGGCGCGCCGGCGACGATCTATGTGCCCGAAGGCTCGAACCCGCTCAAGCTCGCCTCGGTGCGCCGGCTCGGCGCGCGCGTCGTCGTTGCCGGTGTCGACTTCGATCAGAGCGTCGGCGCGGCAATCACCGACGCCGCCGCGCGGGGTGCCAGCTTCGTTCATCCCGCGAACGAGCCGCGCCTGATCGCGGGGGTCGGCACGTATGTGCTTGAGATTCTCGACGCCGTCCCCGATCTTGATGCGCTGATCGTCCCGATCGGCGGTGGGAGCGGCCTCTGCGGCGCCTGCATTGCCGGTAAGGGAACCAGACCCGACCTTGAGGTGATCGGCGTGCAGTCAGCCGAGGCACCGGCGTTCCACGACTCATGGCACCATCGCCAGCTCCTCTCGCTCGACCACGTGGATACCTTTGCCGACGGTCTGGCGACGCGCACCGCCTTCGCCCTGCCGGCGCAGATCGCCTGGGACGTGGTCGACGATATCCGTCTCGTCAGCGACGCGGAGCTTCGCCGCGCGATCCTGACCCTGCTGGAGACGAGCGGGATGCTGGCGGAAGGCGCTGGCGCGGCGGCGCTCGCCGCCGCGTATCAGATGCGCGACCAGTTGGCGGGGCGCAAGGTGGCGGTCGTTCTGTCGGGGGGTAACCTGACCCTCGATGCCCTGCGGACCGCGCTGGCCGAGGAGCGTCCCTGGTGAGTACGCTGCGGGAGCGCCTGGGAGGACGGCGGCGAGGAAGCGCGGGCGGCTTTCTGCTGCAGATTGCCCGGGAGGTGGTCGACCGGCGGCGATCGGTGCAGGGCGCGCTCAACGAGATTCGCGACCCACTGGTGTTGGAAGCGATGATCGAGCCCGATTTCGCGCGGCTGGATGCCGCCATCGTCGAACAGGCGCCGGTCGACCGCGAGTTCGCGATCGTGCTTGCCCGGCTCGTTCACGCCGCGGCGCGGGCGAAAGGCTTCGAGCGGCTGATCGTCGATGCCGCCCTGCGGCTTGATGGTTTGCTCCCCAGCGACGACCCAAGCCGGGAGCGCGACAAGCTGCTCCGGGATGCCTACGGCATCTCCCAGCAGGAAGGGTACGTCGAAGGAGGCCGTCTGGCGCTGGCGCGGCTCGGGCATCGCGCCCTGGAGGCCGGGGAGACTGAGCGCGCCCGGCAGTTGATGCGCCAGCAGCTTGAGATCGGCGAAGAGACCTCCGATGCCACGGGCGAGGTCGAGTCGGCGCTGGTGCTGGGCGATATGGCGCGACGCGATGGCGACCGGAAGGAAGCGCAGGCATTCTATCGCCGCGCCGGGCGGTCGGCGCAACGCCTCGACCACCACCGCGGCATCGCCGAAGCGTTGATCCGGCAGATCGACATGATGCCGCCCAATACCGACCTCGATACGCTGGCCGCCCTGCAACGTCAGGCCTCGGAGGCGGCGCGGCGGACGGTCGATCTCGGTCTCCAGAGCCGGATCGTGCTGAGCCTGGCAGAGACCCTGAACCGGATCGGGCGCCACGACGAGGCGATGACGCAGATCGAGTACGGCCTATCGGTTGCCCGCCAGATCGGCGATCTGGCGTTAGAGGGGCGCTGTCTCTCCGCGCTGGCCGGAGGAGAACGACTCCGTGGCAACATCGGCGCGGCGGCCGGTCACGAGCAGACGCTGGTCGATCTGGAAGAGCGGCTGGGCAACCGGGCGGCCGCGGCTGATTGGGCGGCCAGCCTTGGAGCGAGCCTGCTGGCGCTGAGCCGCCTCCCTGATGCCGTCGAGGCCTTCGGGCGCGCGCTCTCGCTTGCCTTCGCGGTTGGTGACCTGCGTCTCGAGCAGCGCGCCCTTGGGGGGCTCGGAGTCTCGTACAGTTTGCTCGACCGGCCCGCGGACGCACTCGACCACCTGATGCGGGCGCTCGACCTCGCCCGTCGAAGTGGCGATGCCGCCCACGAGGCGCAGTGGCTCGGGAGCATCGGTCAGGCACTCTGGCGCTTCGATCAGCCGACCGATGCGCTGAACGCCCTCGCCGAAGCGATCGCGATTGCCCGCCGCCTCGACGACACCGAGCTGCAGGCGAGTCTGATGACGTTACAGGGTCAGATTTTCGCCGCGCGCGGTCAGACACCACGCGCCCGGGAATGCTACAGCCGTGCCCTGGAGTTGAACCGCCGGCTGGGCCAGACGGACGAGCAAATCCACCTGCTGACCGCGATGGCGGCGCTGGCTGCCGACACCGGCCAGGTCGGCAGCGCGGTCACCCTCTGCGAGCAGGCCCTCCGGCTGGCGATTGCCGGTCACGATCGTGCCGCCGCCGCCCGGCTGCATCTGCGGCTGGGGCGGCTCGCCCAGCGTCGCCACGACCCAACCATGACGCTCGATCACCTGCGACGGGCAGTCGCCCTGGCCGAGGGGCTGGATCATCGTGCGCTGCTGTCCCAGGTACTGCAGCATCTCGCGGCGGCGGAGCATGTCGCCGGCGACGCGGCCGCCCCCGTCACTTACCGGCGAGCCCTCGCCCTCTGTCAGGAACTGGAGGATGACGCGGGAGAGGCGCTGGTCCGGCTGAATCTCGGCGTCCTGCTCGGCGGCACTGGTCGCCGCGCCGATGCCATGCAGCTGCTCACCGACGCGGCGGCGCTCGCCCGCGGTATTGGCGAGCCGGGTGTCGCGATCGCAACCCGGGCCGAGCAGGCGATCTCCGGTCTCGCCGCCGAGCGTGGCGGCGCTCAACTCGACGATTGGACCGAGCCGCGACATGGCAGTGTTGCGGACGGCAACAACATTCCTGCGCCACCGGAGTCAGATCCACCAAGGTCGTCACTCACCCCGAGCTAGCCTGACCCCATCGATCGCGACGCCGTCCGGCGACCCCTCCTGATTGATCGATGTACGAACATGCTCGTCGCCCCAATGGGTAGACGTCCGTACAGGTGTCTGCTATACTCGCGGCGACGAACGGGGGCGCGTCTCGGGGAAGCCGTCCTCACACTCTTGCTCCATGCACGTACAGTCTGTTGAGTTGTGGCGGGCCTCCGTCGCGTCGCGAAGCTTACCCTTCGCGGCCGGGAAGGTGCCGGGGAGACGGCGTACCATGGGCGGGTCAGCGTTGACCGCGGTAGCGTTTGCCTTGTCAGGCGGTGAGCCGCTTGATTCCCGGGGCGTAATCGCCGCTGACCCCCGTGCCGACCGTCAAGGCCGTCGACTCCTCGTTTCGGTCGAGCCACTCGAACCATCCGCCCGAGGGGCCGAGGTTGCATCGCTGGCCCTCCGGGTGCTGCGGGCCGCCTTCGCGGACGCCGCGGCCGAGCCGGCAACCGTCGCGCTCACTCGCGCCCTGACCGCCGCGAACGCGGTGGTGCGTTCCGAGAACCGTCCGGTGGCGGGCTGCCACTGGGACCGGCGGGTCTTCGTCGGCGCCACGGCGATCGTGATCGAGCGGCGCGCGCTGACGATCGCCCAGGCTCCCGCCTCTCAGGCCCTGATCGTGCAGGATCGCCAGCTGTATGCGTTTCCGACCCTCTCCTCCTGGTGCTGTGACTATGTCCCTCACGAGAACGATGGGACGAGCGGCGATCCGCTGGGCTATGCCGACGACATCCGGCCCGCGTTGTATCGCACCGTCGCTCGTAGGGGCGACCTGATCGTGCTCTGCTCGGCGGCGGTCGCGCGCTCCATGGCCCGCACCGAACCATCGATCGCCGCCCGCTGGCTGGAGCCGCTTCATGCTGGCGATCTGAACGGGGTGCTTGATGCACTGGGCCAGATCGTCCTGGCCCAGGAACTCGACCACGCGCATGTCCTCGGCGTTCGTCTCGGACGCTCCTCGACGCTGGAGGGCGGGACGACCGTGGTGAGCGACGCGCTGACGCGGCTTGGACGCGGCTGGAGCAGACCGCTCCGTGCTCGTCCCGCCTACGCGTCAGCCGGAGGCGGCGCCCCCCATGCCAGTCAATCGATCCCGGGCGCTGGTGCCATGATGGCGGCCGCCAGCGCCAGCGGGGCCCCCTCAACCTGGACGAGCTGGCCCCCGGCGGGGCGATCAGCGGAGGGTCCGGTCGGTCCCCTCGCGGTCCTGGCCGACCACCTGCCATCCGGGATCCCCGATGGCGTCTCGATCGGGCCGCACGTTCGTCGGGCCCGGGTGCTCGGCCGCTGCCAGCTTGCGCTGGTCGGAGCGACTGAGCGGATGATGGCGGGATCGCGCCGCGCATCCCCCTCCCTGCCCTGGCGGGCGGCCCGGCTCGCGGCCCCAGGCGCCGGGAGCGTCCACTGTTACCGGAGCGGTCGCCACGTCGAGATGCCGAGCGAGTGGCGAGCGCGGTTGCCCCGGGGGCCACTCGTCCGTCTCCCCGGCCGGGTCATCGGGGTCATGCTGGCGCTGCTGGTGGCACTTGGCACGTCCGGCATGGCGGTGGCGCGGCAGCACGAGCGCTCGGCTCGGGCCGATGAGTACCTATCTGTCGTCGATCAGCATGTTGAGGCCGCGCGGGCGGTCACCGGGCCGGTTGCCGCGCAGCGCCTGACGCTCGCGCTGGAAGCGCTCGGCGACGCCCATCGCAACGGTGCCGACTCCAACACGCTCACTGACCGCCGGGCGACCGTGACAGCGGGTCTCGACGCCGTCAGCGGAATCGACCGCTTCTCTGAGATGGTCCGTCTTGGCTCCCTGCCACCGGCGTTGTCCGGGACATCACTCCGGCTCGTCCGGGGCGGGTCAGCGATCTATCTGGTCGGCGGGGGGCTGTATGAGGTCGACAGCTCGGGCGGCCGGCTGGTCCAGCTTCTGGCGCCGGGCATGACGATCGATGGCGGCACGGTCGGACCCCTTGTCGACGGCTCCTGGGATACGGCCGGCATTACGGTGATCGACGGAACGGCAGTCTACGCGCGGGACGACGCCGGTCGATGGCAACGCCAACCGCTCGGTCCGTCGGGTGCGGTCAGCGCGGGCGACATTCGGGCCTGCTGGATGTATCAGGGCAGCTTCTTTGGTCTTGAGCCGGATGAAGGGCGCATCATCAAGTTCGCGGCGGGACAGCTCGATCAACTCCCCGACTCCTGGGTCGATGCGACCGCGATGCCCGACCTCGCGATCGCTCGGGACTTCGTCATCGATGGTCAGGTCCATGTCCTGCTCATGGACGGACGGATCGTCTCCCTGTTCCAGGGGGTTCCCCGGTCGACCATCACCCCGCGGGTCGACCCTGCCCCACGGGCGCCCGTGGCGCTCGACGGCGGGGTTGAGACGAACTTCCTCTATATGGCGGAGCCGTCGATCGAGACCGGTGGGTCAGTCGGCCGCATTCTTCAGATCGCCCGGGATGGGACCACTCGGCAGCTCCTGCCGCCAGTGTCACAGGGGGACGCCAGCTCCGGCGACGCCGCGCACGCCCTCGCCGATCTCCGCGACCTGGCTGTCGACGAAGCCACCGGCACCCTCTATCTCGTCACCGGCGACGCGATCTGGCGCGCCACGCTCCCCGGGAATGCACCATCGTCGGCGCCCAGCGAGGGATGACGAGAACGAGTCCATCCTGTTCGGATGGACTCGTCGCATCTCACCCGTTCCAAGCAACTAGGTTGAGGCGAAGAACTCGGTATTCTTGGGCTTGAACGCAGCCCATTGCTCGGGGAGATCGTCTTCGAAGAAGATCGCCTCGACGGGGCAAACCTCGGCGCAGACGCCGCAATCGATACACTCGTCAGGATTGATGAAATACTGCTCGGCCGCATCCTCTGAGTGGATACAGTCGACGGGGCACACCTCGACGCAGCTTGCGTCCTTCACCCCAATACACGGCTGTGCAATCACATAGGTCATGGCGCATGCGCTCCTTGCCCGGATCCTGGGCGGATATTGGGTTGGGTGCGCTGGACCCGCTGAACGGCGCTCGTCGGTGACGAACTTGCGGGTTCAGGCAGTATACCAAGCCCTCGCCGACCACTGCGCCGATCGATCGACCAGGAACCCGCGAACGCCTGCATCCTGCCAGAGCGTTCGATGGGAGCGATCACTCCGAGCGCCAGGAGCAGCGCGGCGCCGTGGTACCATCGGCCGCCGAAAGGCCAATCGGGCGACGACGAAGGAGACGCATCGACATGAGCGACAATCGGCCGCGCGAGACCCTTGGCCTGACCGAGGAGGAGATGCTTCAGCTGATCGACGAGCTCTTGCAGGAGAACGCGAAGGAAGCGGCCGAGGAAAAGGGAACGACCGCCGAGCATGAGCTGACCACCCCTGGCTTCGCCGCCGCTCGCTCGGCGATGAGCTACGCGGTCCACCTGGTGGCGGCTAACAACGCCTATTTCACCCGCCACCTCCTCGACCTCGGCGTGATCTCACCCGGCGCGGGCATCGGCGCCGTCGGTCCGATCACCGATCCGGAGCCAGAAACGAGCGGCTGACGCGAGACCCGGGGGTCACCGATGAGCCGGATGAGCGGGCCTGACTTTGGCCGGGCCTTCGCCGACTATTGCCGCACCATCGCGGAGTGGCGTCGCCACAAAGCCGACGAATACGACCGTGACCTGCGAAACATCCGCGTCGCTCGCGGGTTGGAGGCGCTTGCCGAGCACGTCCTGGAGCTCCCTGACGACGACCCGCGGCTCCCCGAGCTGATTCGTCTGACTGCCGAGGGCGAGGCGTTTCGCCCCGGCCAGCGGGTCCACTACGAGCTTGGCCGCTTCCGCTTTCATCACCCGGAAGCAGGGCTCGACCCCTTCCTGGATCACCTGGTCGAGCTCGCGATCCTCGACGCGGGCGAACGGGGCCGATTCGGGGGCCGGATGCCAGAAGGAGACGACCCCTGGGCGTGACGAACCGCCGCCCGGTGGGGAGGGATGTCGTCCGCGCGATGAAGGTGCCCGAACGGTACCGGCGGCATCCCTACTCGACCGGGCGCTCCGCATCGCCGATCAGGGACCGTCAACCATGGCGCACGGTCAGGGGAGCGGCAGGGTCCCGGGTGGACGCTGGAAGCTGGTCGCCAGGCAGTCCATGAGCACCACATCGTCGAGGCGGTCGCCGCGCCGCAGGGCTTCCCGGCGTCGCCCAATCTCCACGAACCCTGCTTTGACGTAAGCGCGAATCGCCGCTGTGTTATAGCTGGCCGTGTCGAGCCAGACATTATGGACACCGAGGACGGTGAAGGCGAAGTCGAGGACAAGCCGGGTCGCCTCGGTGCCGAGACCGCGCCCCCGGTACGCGGGATCGCCGATGGAGATGCCGAACTCGGCGGTACGATTGACGTTCGTGAAGTCGCGAATGTTGGTGATGCCGATCGGTTCAAGACCGGGGAGCGCGTAGACCGCAAAGCCGATCCAGTCGGAACGCTCGCCGCGAATCAGTGGTTCATAGATCGCCGCGATCTCTGCTGACGATATCGGCCGCGCCTCGCCGCTGCGTAGCTCGACCGTCGCGAAGTCGTTGTCCCAGCGTTCCAGCAGGGGAAGAAGATCGAGGTGCAGCGGACCGAGCGCGACGCGCTCGCCGCGGATATTCACGATGGGCGACGTGTCCAGCCGGTCGCTCACTTCCGCTCCTCACCTTTCAGGTGCGTCGGTTCACGGGACGGATGGTAAAGCATCGTTCGATCACGTCCGTGCCGTCACCGTTCATGGCAACGTGGGTTGACCGATGGAGATCAGCTTCAACTGGGCCGTCATGCCAGGCAGACCGGGACAAGGATGGCCGACCTGGCTGGTCGCGCGTCCGAGCGCGCCAGATGAACTGGCGGCGATGGTGGAGACGCCGAGAGGATGTGTCACGATCACCACCAAAGGCACCATGAACCCCTCCGCGCAGAATCTCGCCGCGTCCTCCACTGACGTACCGCCCTGGGCGCCTTCAGGCCGGACCAATCGAGGACTTGCTCTCCGCCTCGTTCCAACCGGTCTCTTCGCCGCCACGCATGTGCCAACCGCTACGCCGCGTTCGGGGTCCCGGGCGCATGCCATGCGCCCCTCCCACGATGGTGGTCGCGTCGCCGGTCCGCGCATCCGGAGGTGGTCTCCAGGTTTCACCAGGTGCGTCATAGGCACGTTCGCCGATCGGGACGTGGGAGAGACCCCCCGTACCACCACGCCTCGCGGTAGGGGCGCATGGCATGCGCCCGTGCTGCAGATCGCGCAGCCCCCGCAATCCGTGATGCGGATCATCCGCACCTCCACGGATCATCGCCCTCCGTGGTCGGGGCGCAGCGTGTCCGCCCGTGGATTGTGGATCCCACGATGACCACATCCTACGGAGCGCATCATTACCCTCATAGTAACGGCGCATGGCAGCCGCCCTGGTGCCCGACCGCGACGGCGCCGGTCGCGGACAGGCGAAGCGGAAGCCCGTCAGTGGTCAGCCGCTATGTCTCATGATCGGCTCGGGTCGTCGTTCGACGCTGCGACGGTTGCCACACCGGCCATTCGGGGGTCCATCAGGATATCGCGCCAGATCGTCTCGTGCGCTGGCACCCGTGGTTCGGGCACAAAGCCGAGATGGAGGTAGATTCGGATCGCGGGGAAGCGTGGCGGGTCGGTCTCCAGCACGGCATCCCGGCAGCCGAGGTCGCGGAATCGGTAGAGCACCGCCAGCGAGACTGCTCGACCCAGTTGCCGTCCCCGTGCGCTGGCGTGAACCCCGACCCAATGCAGGTATCCGGAGCCGGGGTACCGCTCAGGGTCGAGCCGCGACGAGGCGGTCGCGACCGGTCTGGCCATCGATGTCACCACGAAGGTGGTGTCCACGTCTGGCGCGTCCAGCAGCGCCTCCCTCACGCGCTCCACTGTCCACTCCTGCCCGAACGCCGAGCTCAGTACCCCGGCGAGCGCCGCCGCATCGTCGCTCCGAGCCTCCCGGAGCGCGTCGTGCTCGGCGAGCACCGGGAGTGGGGCCAGATCCTCCAGCGAGGGCCGGCGCATGAAGAGCTGTGGCACCGCGGCACGATCGGAATTCGAGGGAAGGGACATCGCCACCCATTCACCTGACCGGCCGCGTCGTGGTCAACGCCACGACCGGTGTAGCCTGTCGCCGAGAGGACCATCGCTGCCCAGCGTAGCATCGTTGCCGGACCGATGACCCGTTGACCAGGAGACCGCGGCGATGCGACCGGAGCAACTTCTTGGAGACATCGCGGGTAATGGAGCATCCTGGCCGGAGGAGGTATTTGCCCGAATCGATGCGGACGACGATACGCGCTTCTACAATCAACCCCGTTTCGTCCAGCACATCGACGACCGGGCGATTCAGGCGGTGACCGACGCCATCGAGCGCCATGTCGCGCCCGGGTCCGATCTGATCGATCTGATGAGCTCCTGGGTCTCCCATCTCCCACCGGCGGCGGTTCTCCCGCTGGGGCGTGTCGCCGGGCTCGGTCTCAATGCCGACGAGCTTGCCCGTAACCCGCGTTTGACCGAGTCGGTCGTCCGCGACCTTAACGCGGACCCGCACCTCCCCTACGACGAGGCATCGTTCGACGCCATGACGATTACCGTCTCGATCCAGTACCTCACCCGCCCCGATCGCGTGCTGCGGGAGGCGGCCCGCGTGCTTCGCCCAGGGGGCGTCATCCTGATCAGTTTCAGCAACCGGAACTAGCCACAATGTCAAGGCTCAATGTGACGTCGTAGCGGGGCTCATGGTCCTGCTTCCAGACACGGACGCCAACGCCTAAGGCGTTCAACGCGAGTCGCTTCTGCTCGTACGTCAAGTCGCCGATGCTTGCTGCGACCTTGCTGCACCAGATTTCCAAGTCGGCCAGCTGCTCCTGGGTTACCTGCCAGCCCTCGCGCTGCCGCATAAGGTCCCGCTGCGCGGTCTGCAGCTGCCGTGACTGGTGGGCGAGGGAGCCAAGTTGATCCCGATAGAGGGAGGCGACGTCATTGTCGTCCTCGCTGGCGATCCTGTTGACGAGGTTCCCTTGCTTACGCGCGATTTCCGCCAGGCGCCGTTGAATGGCCGCAAGATCGTCCATTGTCGGATCGACGTCCCGTAGACGCTGGACCTCAGCGGCAATCACATCCGGCCGTGTCAAAACGTGCTCGACTCGTTCCCAGACAACAGAGTCGAGCAGGCGAGCGGAAATGCCAAACCACGGGCAGCCGTGGCGATCCTGCTGGTTACACGTGTAGTAGCGTTGGCCTTGAACGGTCTTGAGTCCGAGAGAGCGCCCGCAGTAGCCACAACGCGCGAAGCCTGCGCGAAGGAGGGTAGCGACGGGATTGTGATTATTTCGAACGGACTGCTTCTTGTTCAACGGCAGCTGGGCCAACGCCGCTACTGCTGTCTCGCGGTCGACAAGCGCTGGCGCTACATCTGGCAGCACAACCTGCCCCTCAGCCGCCCGTCGATGTGCTCGCCGTTTCTTTCCCTCGCCGGGTATCTGAACGCGGCTGTACTCAAGGCGCAACGCCGTTGCGTCACCGACGTAGACCGGATGCCGGAGGATGCCCAAAATAGTTTGTCTCACCCAGACATTCTTTCCAGTCGGCGTCGGGATCCCTTCCGCGGTCAGGCGCAGGGCCACTCGTCGGGCCGAACCTCCAGCCGCGACCTCCTGAAACATGCGCTGCACGATGGGTCCGGTGATCGGGTCCTCGATCAGGCGACTCTTTTCGTCGTCGACCCAGCGAAGACCATAGGGCGCACGTGGCCCGACCGTGGGCTTCCCCGACGCCACTCGAGCTAAGCGGCCCCGATTGGAACGCTCCATGAACTTAAGTCGCTCGATCTCCGCAGCGAACCCTTTGGCTGCCTGCATGAAGCGACCCTCAGGCGTATCAGCGAGTCGCTCTGTCGCAAACTCGACCCGAGCGCCAGCGTACTCAGCCTCGGAGATGAGGAGTCCCTGGTGAGCCTGGTTCCGACTCCAACGGTCGATTGCGTGGGCGAGCACGACGTCTACCTGTCCGGTCCGGACGGCTGCCCGCAGATCGGTCATGCCCTTCCGCTCGAATAAGTCATCGGCCGTCCACACATCGGACCACACGCCGATGACCGTCCAGCCCCGCGTAGCCGCATAGGCGCGGCACTCCTCCTCCTGGGTACGGAGACTGTAGTTTGCCTCTTGCTTCGGGTCGGACACACGGATGTACACGGCGCATCGTGCGCCCTTGCTCGTGGGGTGGGTCAACCCATTCATCGCCGTTCGACCTCCTTACCGGTGTGACGGCGAGCAGCGGGCTTTACCACGCCGCGCCGTGCGTCCAAATCCAAGACTGAGTAAATCGGGAGAAACATCCGTTCGATAGTGGTGTACAGTCATCACGCCGTACAAGGTCCTGATGAGTCCACGACCTCGACCACCACGATGTTCGCTCGGCGTGCTCACAAGTCAAGCAGCTCATTGCGGCTCAACCACTGACTCCATGACCTCGATGGATTCACCAGGCCATCCCCGGACTGCCCGGTTCCTCCCCTGAGCCAGAAATAGAACATATGATCTATTATAGGCGCGAGTGCGTTGCCGTTGGTCACGCAGGGTGTGCATTGGCTAGGATGGACCGCATGGAGGGAGAGCCCCCGTTTGGGAGCTGGGAGGCCAAGCGCGGGGAATTGCGTCGTCGCCTCGCCGCCAAGCCCCGCCGCCTCACCCACCACGGTCCCCTCCTCCTCGCCCCGGGTGCCTACGTCGAAGCCGACCGGCTCAGTGCCCGCCTCTCGGCCCGGCAGGTCTTTCTCCAGATTGCCGGCGACGTGGAACCCGAGCTCCTCATCAGCCTGGCGGGGGCACCCCTCGACGAGTATGCCGCCGCCTGGCAGGAGAACGGGGGCCCAGTGACCGCCGATCCTGGCTCCTTCGCGGAGCCCGCGCTGGTCACCTTGTGCCTTGCCTTCCTGACCACGCTCCTGGACACTACCGGGCCGACCGGCGCGTGGGCCCGTCGATGGGGCTTCCCCGTCGACTTTGCGCCCCCCGCCCCGGACCGCACGGGGGAGCGCACCCTGCTGCGCTACACCGCCGAGCGCAGTTGGGGTCTGGGGATGGCCGGTTACACCCTGCACCGCTGGCGCGCCGAGCCGCTGCCATCGCCCGATCAGCTGCGCCTGGCCGATATCTTCGCCTCCAAGGCCAACTTGGCCGGGGAGGATCTCGGGCTCGGCGGCGGGATCACCTTGCCGCCAGCCTGGTGGGATCCGCAGCGCGAGATACGGGCAGCCGCGACCGCGCGCATCATGGGCGAGCTGCGGCGCGCGGTGCGGGGAGAGCTGAGGCGGATCGAAGCGGAGGCGCGAGCCCGGGCCATGCCCTCTCCCGCCAAACGCACGGGCACCGAGCACCTGGTCTGGCTCGCGCGCTACCAGCTGCGGGGAGAGTCCTTCGCCGCCATTGCCCGCGACGTCGGCAAAGAGCGGCAGAGTGTGACCGAGGCGGTCAAGGAGACGGCGGCTCTGATCGGGCTGCCGCTGCGGACCCCCAACCCGCCCGGTCGCACGCGGACGGCACCGCGTCGCGCCGCCCGTATCGTCAGGGTAGAGCCCCGTCGGCGATAACCTGCCTATTGTTCTGTCAGGATGTGAACAAACACTATCTAGCCTGCCTTTTCCTCGACATGCTGCCTCGCTACCCTCTGGTTCGTCGGACGCTGCCCCATAGCAGCTGGCGCGAACGGAGGACATCCCATGCGAACCGGAGCAAGCCAACGACTCACCCTGACCATCGAGGAGGTCGCAGTCGCCCTCGGCATTGACCGCAGCACCGCCTACGACCTGGCTGCCAGCGATGACCTGCCCATCCCGGTGATCCGGCTGGGACGACGGCTGGTGGTCGGACGGTCAGCGCTGGAGCGGGTGCTGGCCGGTGAGGTCCTGGGGCGGGAGGGGTCGGGCGATGACGCGGCTTAACCGCTCTGGCCCTCCCCCGTTGCCGTTGGCGGCGCGTCGAGCTGCGTGGGATGCCCTCTGGCGGGTCCTCCTAGCACCGCCGCCGCTGCGCGAGCTGGGCGCACCTGAGCCAGGCAGCACCGAGCGAGGCCAATGATGGCCGTCCCTGCTGCCCGCATCGC
>JAABUS010001645.1_pt1 | contig 47309 bp, 46 predicted proteins | sample 5560161 | NCBI WGS metagenome assembly JAABUS01 (sample SAMN10711885, study PRJNA513376) | rock metagenome | isolation source: Antarctica rocks | place: Antarctica: Victoria Land, Trio Nunatak nord | collected 2016-01-04 | reverse complement strand
TCGCCAACAACATCACGCTGGCCGTCTTCCGCTTCGTCACCAACCCCGAGTGCCGCCAGTACCTCCTCCGGCAGGCGTTCGAGGAGGCCATCCACACCCACACCTTCCACTACATTATCGAGAGCCTCGGCTTGGACGAGGGCGAGGTCTTCGGGATGTACCGAGAGATCCCGGCGATCGCGGCCAAGGACGAGTTCGAGATGCGGCTCACTGCCGAGATGCTGCATCCAGATTTCACGACAACGACGACCGCAGGGGCGCAGCGCTTCCTCGAGAACCTGATCGGCTACTACGTCGTCATGGAAGGCATCTTCTTCTACGCCGGCTTCGCCATGATGCTCTCGTTCCACCGTCAAAACCGCATGACGGGGATCGGCGAGCAATTCCAGTACATCCTGCGCGACGAGACGGTCCACCTCAACTTCGGCGTCGACCTGATCAACGGGATCAAGGCCGAGCAGCCGGAGCTGTGGACGCCGGCGTTCCGGGATCGGGTCGTGGCGACGATCCGCGAGGCGGTCGAACTCGAGATCGCTTACGCCCACGACTGCCTCCCACACGGTGTGCTCGGCCTCAACGCCGACCTCTTCCGTGCCTACGTCGAATACGTCGCAGACCGCCGACTGGAGCGGATTGGCCTGCCCCGCCAATACGGCAGCCGCAACCCGTTCCCATGGATGAGCGAGACGATTGACCTCGGCAAGGAGAAGAACTTCTTCGAGAGCCGGGTCACGGAATACCGCCGTGGATCCTCGCTCACGTGGGATTAGGAGCCGCGCGGCGGCGGTCGACGGGGCTTGGCCGGGATGCGAAATTGGGACCCGCTGCCGGCGATGATCCGGACGGCGGGGGGAGCGCGGTGTCTATGTCCGCGGGCCGTCGTACTGCCGAGGAGCCGTTCGAGGTGGATTGCCCGATCTGCGCCGAACCGGTGCAGTTTACCGTACGGGCACTCGTCGAGCGGCGCCAACTCCTCTGCCCCGCCGGTCACGAGCTGACGTTGCGGAATTGCGCCGGCCTGGATGAGGTGACCCGGTTCCTTTCCGACCTGATACGCGCATCACGCCGCTGCTCATGATGACGGACGGAAAGACCGATCTGGACGAAAGCAAGAGATCGTCGGCTGCTCGTGGCCGGCGATGAGTTCGTGGACCGACAACTGGAGGCGAGCATGGCGATCTCAACAGTTCCTGGCTACCCGCGGATCGGTCAGCGGCGCGAGCTGAAATGGGCCTTGGAGGGCTACTGGTCCGGCAAGCGGACTGAGGACGACCTGCTGGCGACCGCCGCAGAGGTGCGGCAACAATCGTGGACGGCGCAACGGGAGGCAGGGCTCGACCTCATCCCGGTCAATGACTTCTCCCTTTACGACCACGTTCTCGACGCGACGGTGCTCCTCGGGGCGGTGCCAGCCAGGTACGGCTGGGCGGGCGAGTCGGTCGATCTCGACACCCTCTTCGCGATGGCACGCGGACGGACGGGAGGCCGACCGGTGCGGGCGATGGAGATGACGAAGTGGTTCGACACGAACTACCACTTCCTCGTCCCCGAACTGAATCCCAACCAGCGATTTCGCCTGGCGTCGGACAAGCCGTTCGCCGAGTTGGCGGAGGCCGCCGCGGCGGCCATCCCGGCCAAGCCCGTCCTGCTCGGCCCGCTGACCTTCCTCCTGCTCGGGAAAGGGGTTGAGGACGGGGCTACGCCGCTGGCGCTGCTCGACGGGCTGCTTCCGATCTATCAAGAGATCGTCCGGCGGTTGGCAGATGCCGGCGCAGAATGGATCCAACTCGACGAGCCGGTACTCGCGCTCGATCGTGGGCCAGAGGAGTTGGCGGCGCTGACGCGGGCGTACGCAGCCCTGGCTGATGTGAAGGGGCGGGCAAAACTGCTGGTCCAGACGGCCTACGGGCACGTCGGTGAGGCTTACCTAAGGCTTGCGGCGCTGCCCGTCGACGGCATTGGACTCGACCTCGTCCGCGGTCCCGAAAACCTGGATCTGATCGCACGTCACGGCTTCCCGGCAGAGAAATGGCTGGCCGCCGGCGTAGTCGACGGGCGTAACGTCTGGGTCAACGACCTCGCTGCGTCGCTCGACGTGCTCGACTTCCTCCAAACCCACGTCTCGGCCGACCGGCTCATGGTCTCTGCCTCCTGCCCGCTCCTTCACGTCCCGCACGATGTCCGCGTCGAGGAGGCGCTTGACCCGACCGTGCACTCGTGGCTCGCCTTCGCCGCCCAGAAGCTCGACGAGATCACCTTGCTGACGCGGGCGGTCAACGAGGGGCGAGGGGCGATCGGCGCGGAGCTGGAGGCGAACGGCCGGGTACTCGCGGCGCGCCGCGACTCCGCCCTCCGGCGCGACCCGGCGGTCCAGGCGCGCCTCGCCAGCCTCGCTGGGGCGGAGCAGCAACGGGCCAGCCCCGCGCCGGCCCGGATGGAGGCGCAGCGGCCCCGCCTGCCCCTCCCGGTCCTGCCAACGACGACCATCGGCTCCTTTCCGCAGACGGACGAGCTTCGCACGGCGCGCCGGCGATTCGATCGGGGCGAGATCGATGCGGCGGCCTACGACGAATTCTTGGAGCAGCAGATCCGGGAGATCGTGCGCTCGCAGGAGGAGATCGGGCTCGACGTCCTCGTCCACGGCGAGCCCGAGCGCAACGACATGGTCCAGTACTTCGGCGAGCAGCTCGCCGGGTTCGCCTTCACGCAGCACGGTTGGGTCCAGAGCTACGGCTCCCGCTGCGTGCGGCCACCGATCGTTTTCGGGGACGTGAGCCGCCCCGCGCCGATGACGGTGCGCTGGGCCACCTTCGCCCAACGCCTCACCGAGCGCCCGGTCAAGGGCATGCTCACCGGCCCCGTGACCATCCTCAATTGGTCGTTTGTCCGCGACGACCAGCTACGCGAGGTGACGTGTCAGCAGATCGCGCTCGCGATCCGCGACGAGGTGGCGGACCTGGACGCCGCGGGCATCGCCGTGATCCAGATCGACGAACCGGCGCTTCGGGAGGGCCTCCCCCTACGTCGCGCCGACCAGCAGGCCTACCTGGGCTGGGCGACAGCTTGTTTCCGAATCGCGACCTCGGCGGCACGCGACGAGACGCAGATCCACACCCACATGTGCTACAGCGAATTCAACGACATCATCGACGCGATCAGCGCCCTGGACGCCGACGTGATCTCGATCGAGAACGCGCGTTCGGACAACGAGCTATTGCGTGTTTTTCGCCACCACGGGTATGACAAGGGCATCGGCCCCGGCGTCTACGACATCCACTCCCCGCGCGTGCCGCCGACCGAGGAGATCCTCGCCAATCTGCGCGCGACGCTGGAGGTGCTCGCCCCCGGCCAGGTCTGGGTGAACCCGGACTGTGGCCTCAAGACGCGCCGGTGGGAGGAGGTACGGCCCGCGTTGGCTAACATGGTTGCTGCGGCGCGACAGATGCGCGAGGCCCTGGTCAAGGTGGGCGGGTGAGGGAAAAGCACAACATCGTGATGCGGATGTGGATAGGCGCCCCGTGTTGTCGTCGCCGCGCCTCCTTCGGCTTCTGCTTGGGCATCGGCCTCTCGCCGCCGGTCACCTACGACATTCGGGTACCGAAGATCCCGGTGCCGCCTGCACGGGGGGCAGGAGCGGCACTCTGCCGGGGCAAGGGTAAGCTGATCGTCGTGCTCTGCCGACGGCCCGTTGTAGCGGAGGGCCCGGACGAGCGCAGTGCCTTGACGGCACCCGGCACGCCGAGTAGGCTGCTGCCCACAATTGATACGCGCCGCAACGGGAGCTCGGGGAGCCGGGCTGAGAGGGTGGCCTCACCGCCACCGACCGTCGAACCTGATCGGGGTAATGCCCGCGCAGGGATGATCGCGCCTCTCCGTAGAGCACCGTCGGCCTACCACGGTGTTTAACCGTCCGCCGCTTTGGCGGGTGCTACAGGAGGAGGGAACGCGATGGCGGCCTTAAGAAATGGTCTGACCGTTAGTACAGGCAACGGCGAGACCGAGCATTCGGGAACGCCCTCCACCTACGCCTCGTTCCCTGCCTCTCGCAAGGTCTATGTCGAGGGCGCGACTCCAGACATCCGCGTGCCAATGCGAGAGATCATGCTCTCACCCACGAGAATGGGCACCCGTGAGCCTATCCTCGTCAAGAATGCGCCGTTCCGCGTCTACGATACGAGCGGCCCCTCGACCGATCCTTCAGTGGGGACGAACGTGGAACGTGGCATACCACCCATGCGCCTCCCTTGGATCATTGCGCGTGGCGACTGCGACTCGACCGAGCCCAGGGTCCGCGATGATCTGGCGCGGCCGCTCGTATCCACGCGTCCGGTGTTGCGCGGGCGCGGCTCGGCCACGCAGTTGCACTACGCTCGCCAAGGAATCGTCACGCCTGAGATGGAGTTCGTCGCAATCCGCGAGAATCTGGGCAGCACGAACGACGGTGTCAGCCATGCTGGCCAGGCATTGGGAGCGACGATTCCGCGCGAGATCACTGCCGAGTTTGTGCGCGATGAGGTTGCCCGGGGGCGCGCCATCATCCCGGCAAACATTAACCACCCAGAGAGCGAGCCGATGATCATCGGCCGTAACTTTCTGGTCAAGATCAACGCCAACATCGGCACCTCGATCGTCTCCTCGTCAATCGAGGCGGAGATCGAGAAGATGACGTGGGCAACCCGCTGGGGTGCCGACACGGTTATGGACCTGTCGACCGGCACCCATATCCACGAGACACGCGAGTGGATCCTGCGCAACGCCCCCGTCCCGATCGGGACCGTGCCGATCTACCAAGCGCTCGAGAAGGTGGACGGAGTCGCCGAGGATCTCACCTGGGACATTTTCCGCGAAACGCTCGTGGAGCAGGCCGAACAGGGCGTCGACTACTTCACGATCCACGCCGCCGTTCTCTTGCGCTATGTGCCGCTCACCGCCCGGCGCGTGACGGGGATCGTCTCGCGCGGCGGGTCAATCATGGCGAAGTGGTGCCTCGCGCACCACCAAGAGAACTTTCTGTACACCCACTTCCGCCAAATCTGCGAACTCATGGCCACCTACGACGTCAGCCTCTCCCTGGGAGACGGCCTACGGCCTGGCTCGATCGCTGATGCGAACGATGAAGCACAGTTCGCCGAATTGCGGACGCAGGGCGAACTGAACCGTATCGCCTGGGAGCACGGCGTTCAGGTCATGAACGAAGGTCCGGGGCACATCCCCATGCACCTGATCAAGGAGAACATGGACAAGCAGTTGGAGTGGTGTGGCGAGGCCCCGTTCTACACCCTTGGCCCGCTGACGACCGACATCGCACCGGGCTACGACCACATCACCTCGGCGATCGGGGCTGCGATGATCGGTTGGTACGGCACCGCGATGCTCTGCTATGTCACGCCCAAAGAGCACCTCGGCCTGCCCAACAAAGAGGATGTCAAGGCTGGCGTGATCGCCTACAAGATCGCAGCCCACGCCGCCGACTTGGCCAAGGGTCACCCCGCAGCTCAGGCGTGGGACGACGCGATCTCCCGAGCCCGCTTCGAGTTCCGATGGGAGGACCAGTTCAATCTGGCGCTCGATCCGATGACGGCCCGCGCCTACCACGACGAAGCGCTCCCGGCGGACGGCGCGAAATTGGCGCACTTCTGCAGCATGTGCGGCCCACGCTTCTGCAGCATGCGGATCAGCCAGGACATTCGGGATGAGGCGGCCAGGCAAGGGTTGCATGACGACGAGATCGTGGCGGCGGGCATGGTGGCCAAAGCACAAGAGTTTCGGGATCGGGGCGCCGAGCTGTACGTGGCACCCAACGACGTAGTAGTGGAGAACGGGTCGCAAGCGGGCATGAGGGCTGCGTCCACACCCGCCGATGTCGCGTTGCGAAAGGAGCGCTGAGCCGTGTCGACCGGGGTGCGAAGCATGACGCTGGCAGATGCGGTGCTGCCGGGCCGCCGCGGGTTGTCGCGGGATATCTTCCTCGTCCTCGCATTTGCGGCGCTGATGCCTCTGCTCGCCCGAATTGCCGTCCCGCTGCCATTCACTCCGGTGCCGATCACGGGTCAGACCTTCGGCGTCCTCCTGGCCGGCGCACTGCTCGGACCGCGCCGCGGCGCGCTCGCCCTGTTGGTCTATCTCGCGGAAGGGCTCGCCGGGTTGCCGGTCTTCGCCGGCGGCGCGAGCGCCTGGAGCCCCTCGCGGGCGGGCGTGCCCGTGATCGTGGGGCCCAGCGCTGGTTATCTGTTGTCCTACCCCATCGCCGCCTTTGCCGTGGGCGTCCTCGCCGCGCGCGGGTGGGACCGCCGCTTCTGGCGCGCCGCCGCGGCGATGCTGGTCGGAGAGGTCGTCATCTACCTGGTCGGCCTGCCCTGGCTCGGGGCCTACGTTGGCATGGAGCGCGCCGTGCCGCTCGGGCTGCTGCCGTTCGTGCCGGGTGACGCGCTGAAACTCCTGCTTGCCGCCGCCCTGCTCCCTGCCGCCTGGCGCCTGCTCGGGACCACCGACCCGTTCTGGCCGGGCCCCCGATCGGCGGCTGCGGGCACCGGAAGGTGGCGGAGATGAGCACAGAGCAGCGCTGGGTCGAGGGGAGCCCGCTGCCCGAATCCCGTTCCCTCGAGGAGTGGTATGCCCTGAGGGCCGAGGCCGAGACCGCCCAGGATTCGGAGTTGGACGTTCTGGTTCTCCAGCACCTCTCGGCGGTCGTCTTCCCGCGGCGAACGCGCAACGGCGGGCGGAGCTCTTCGCCCACGTGCCCGCGACGGCGAAGCGGTTGTTGCTCACCTCGCTCTGTGCCCGCATGGCCGAGAAGCTGGAGACGGCTCACCTCGGTTGGAATGGGCTGGAGGACACGCTCCCCGGAGATGACCCGAACGAGGTCCTGCGTTCACGAGAGCAGGAGTTTGGGATCCGGGCAGCGAACCGAGAGCGGCCCAAGGAAGCCGGGTGAGCCGGGCGGCGATGATGGCCGGACCGTTGCTGGGTGCGGAGCCAATCCCGGGTCATGGCCCGAGTTCCTGGTGGAGGCCCAGGTGCCGGGGGGCGCTCGGCGTCAACGACGTCGACGAAAGCGAGGCGCTGCACCCCTCGACGGTGCCGGCCGCGTCAACCGGGGTCAACTCTAGCCGGAGTAAGAGCATGAACCTGCTGCGGCCCAACGAAAGGATTCTGCCAATGGACGCCCGACTCCACGAGAGCCTCACGCCGCCACACGATGCGCAGGAGCCGACGGACGAGGTCGCTCGACGCCTGGCCGGAGCGGCCGAACTCGCGCCCCTGCTGGAACGGGCAACCCGGCTGCGAGACCGGGGGCATCGCGATCTCGTGTCCTATTCGCGCAAGGTCTTCATTCCACTCACCCAGCTCTGCCGAGATGTGTGCCACTACTGTACCTTCGCCCGGCCGCCTCGCCCTGGCGAGCGCGCCTACCTCTCGCACGAGGAGGTGCTGGCCATTGCCCATGCAGGTGCTGCCGCAGGGTGCAAAGAGGCCCTCTTCACGCTCGGGGACAAGCCCGAGCGCCGCTACAAAGCTGCGGCCCGCGAACTGGGCGAACTGGGGCATGACACAACGATTTCGTACTTGGTGGAGATCTCTGAGCTTGTCCATCGAGAAACTGGGCTGTTGCCCCATGTGAACCCGGGTGTGATGACGGCGCCGGACATCGCCGCGTTGCGGCAGGTATCGGTCTCACAGGGAATCATGCTGGAAAGCGCTGCGGAACGACTCTGTGAGCGGGGCGGTCCGCACTATGGTTCCCCGGACAAGCGCCCGTCCGTGCGCCTTGAAACGATCCGCCTGGCCGGCGAACTGCAGGTGCCATTCACCTCTGGCATCCTCATTGGCATCGGCGAGACCAGGCTTGAGCGCATTGAGTCACTGCTCGCTCTGCGCACTCTCCATCGACAGCACGGGCACCTTCAGGAGATCATCATCCAGAACTTTCGCGCCAAACCGGGCACTCGCATGTCGAAGGCACCCGAGCCCGACTTGGATGATCTGTTATGGACGATAGCGATCGCCCGCATCATCTTCGGCCCGGCGATGAACATCCAGGCGCCACCGAACCTCAGCCCCGGCATGTACCCGCGATTAGTCGCAGCCGGTCTGAATGATTGGGGCGGTGTCTCCCCGGTAACGCCAGATCACGTCAACCCAGAAGCGCCATGGCCGCATCTCGAAACACTGCGGCAACAGACGGTCGCCGCCGGCAAACTGCTGGTGGAGCGTTTGGCACTCTATCCGTCCTACGCCCTGAACCCGACGCATTGGCAGGACGACAGGCTTGTGCCGATGGTGTTGCGTGCCATGGACGCCGACGGCTACGCGCACGAGGCGTGGTGGCCGGGCGCGGAGGTTCCGGTTCCCGTTAGCGACGCGATCGCCATCACCTCACGGCAGCACGTACACGGGAACGGCATCGCCCCGGATCTTTCAGGGATCCTTGAGCAGGCTGCGGCAGGCGAAGCGGTCTCGGAAGCCGCGGCCGTGAGACTCTTTCAAGCCCGGGGGAACGAGTTCGCCGCCGTTTGCGCCGCAGCTGATGATTTGCGTCATCGTGTGAGCGGCGACGTCGTCTCCTACGTCGTGAACCGCAACATTAACTACACGAACATCTGCTACTTTCGCTGCCAGTTCTGCGCATTTTCGAAGGGCAAGATGAGTGAGAACCTGCGCGGTACACCTTATGATCTTGGCCTCGACGAGATTGTGCGGCGGGCCATTGAGGCCTGGAATCGGGGCGCGACCGAAATCTGCATGCAAGGAGGCATCCACCCCCGCTACACCGGCGAGACGTACCTCGCCATTAGCCGGGCGGTGAAGGACGCCGTTCCCGGCATGCATGTCCACGCCTTCTCACCGCTGGAGGTATGGCAGGGAGCCCATACCCTGGGAATCACCGTGCAGGAGTTTCTTCGGCGCTTAAAGGACGCGGGCTTGGGCACCCTGCCGGGCACGGCGGCCGAGATCCTCGACGACGATATCCGGGCTACAATCTGCCCGGACAAGATTAAAACGGCAGAATGGTTACAGGTGATGGAGGTGGCGCACGGACTCGGTATCCGCACCACCTCGACGATCATGTACGGGCACATGGAACAGCCGATCTCATGGGCCCGTCACCTGCTGCGGCTAAGGGAGCTACAGACGCGCACCGGGGGCTTTACCGAGTTCGTGCCGTTGCCATTCGTCCATATGGAAGCACCAATGTATCTGAAGGGAAAGGCGCGCAAGGGTCCAACCTTCCGGGAGGCCGTGCTCATGCACGCCGTGGCCCGGCTCGTGCTTCACCCCCAGATCACGAATATCCAGGTGTCCTGGGTGAAGATGGGCGTCGACGGGGTAAAGGCCTGCCTGCAAGCTGGCGCTAACGACCTCGGTGGGACGTTGATGAATGAAAGCATCACCCGGGCGGCTGGCGGTGAACATGGCCAGGAGTTGCCCCCGGAGCGGATGGAAGAGATCATCCGTTCCATCGGTCGGATGCCAAACCAACGCACCACGCTCTATGGTCAACCGCCGGAGGAACGTCGTCACGCGTCCTTCGATGCCGTGCCGCTACAGCCGGTCGTGCAGACGCCGAGTCAACGGTATGCGGTTCCCGTGGCCTCGGGACTGTAGGGAGCGGTCGGCCGCAGGCGGTGTGCTTTTGCCGACCATTGTCTGGGGCGAACTGAGGACATTCACATCGGGCTTAGGGGCTTCTAAGGGAGGATTAATCACTTGCGCAGTTCGTCTATAAGCGCCATCGAGAACAATGGTCAACAGTTCCCAATGCGTCCACGGGAGCAACCGCTCCACTTGGAGGCGCGAAGGGAACATCATTCTGCCCCTCGCCAAAAGAAGCCGGAGTGGCTCAAGGTACGGCTCGAGCACAGCGAAAACTATCTCGAACTTAAGGGCATCACCCGAGGCCTGGACCTGCATACTGTATGTGAAGAAGCGCGCTGCCCAAACATCTACGAGTGCTGGAATCAGCGCACCGCGACCTTTATGATACTTGGCGATACTTGCACACGCGCCTGCCGCTTTTGCGGAATCAAGTGGGGACGCCCAACGCATCTCGACTACGAGGAACCGAAACGGGTGGCGGCGGCGGTGCAGGCGCTGGACCTCCGGCACGCGGTGATCACGTCGGTCAATCGGGACGAACTCGCCGATGGCGGAGCCAGCATCTTCGCCGAGACGATCCGCGAAATCCACGCCGTGCTGCCCGATTGCGGAGTCGAGGTTTTGATTCCGGATTTCAAGGGGAACTGGGATGCCCTCAGGAGCGTCATTGACGCCGGACCTGACATCCTGAATCACAACATCGAGACCGTGCCCCGCCTCTTCCGCCAAATCCAACCATGGGACTCCTATGAGATCAGCCTAACGCTTCTCCGGCGGTCCAAAGAAATGGCTCCTTCTCTGCTGACCAAGTCCGGCGTAATGGTAGGTTTGGGGGAGCATCATGATGAACTAGTCGCCGTCATGCATGATCTCATCGCTGTCGACCTCGACATTTTGACGATTGGGCAGTACCTCCCGCCATCCCAGCGCCATGCTCCCCTGGATCGCTATTACTTCCCTGAGGAGTTTGTTCACTTGAAGCACGAAGGTGAGGCGTTAGGTATCCGCCATGTTGAATCTGGCCCACTCGTGCGCTCCTCCTACCACGCCGGTGAGCAACTTGAGGCCTTTCGGCGCAAAACCATTGACAACATCCCCGCGACCTAGTGAGTGCGCGCTTTAAAGAACGAGGAAAAGCGGATGGGAATCCCGGGCGGACAAGCAGCCGGGTCGCGTCTAGGAATCAGACGGCTGGATGTCGTTCGTCTGCTGGGTCGGACGCCGTATTTTCCAATGTGGGAGCGGCAGCGGGCGCTGGCGGCTGCCCGGGAGCGAAATGAGATAGGGGATTTGCTCCTGCTACTGGAGCACCCTCACGTGTACACCAACGGCCGAGGCGGGCAGCGCCAGCACCTTCTCGTTGACGAAGCGACACTGTCACGTCTTGGGGCGAGCTATGTAGAGGTCGATCGGGGAGGAGACATCACCTACCATGGGCCGGGTCAGCTTGTCGGCTATCCGATCGTTGCCCTGGACGGTTTAGGGGTGGCAGTGCGCGGCTATGTCCGAGGACTGGAGCAGGCCCTCATCCGAACTGCGGCGCAGTTCGGCGTCACCGCTCATTCCGTGCCAGGCTACACGGGCGTGTGGGTTGGTGAGGAGAAGCTCGCTGCCATTGGCGTCCGTGTCACCCGGGGCGTGTGCTACCATGGATTTGCCCTCAATATCACGCCGGACTTGACGTACTTTCGTTACATCGTGCCCTGCGGCATTGCCAACAGAGGCGTCACCTCGCTGGCACGACTGCTGGGCCACTCTGTGGACGTTGATGAGGTGGTCCCAGTGTACGTTGCAGCATTCGCCAGGGAGTTCGGATTGGAGTTCCACTGGGGAGATCGGAGTGCGTCACCGCCTCACACCGATGTAGGATGCGGCTAAGAATGCGTAGCATTGGGATCACTCGATAATCCGCGTCATCCCTCCCGCTGCCCGTCGCGGCTTAAGTGGCGACCTGTGGCGTGCGATCGCGCCTATCTACGGTGCCATCCTCGGGCACCCCTTCCTCACGGGACTCACCGACGGCACACTCCCCAAGGAGCCGTTCCACCACTACATCGTGCAGGACGCACTCTATCTGCGGGATTTCGCCCGGACTCTGAGCATCGCCGCCGCCCGCTCTCCGAACGAGGAGGGGCTCACGATGTTTGCCGAACACGCTGTCGGAGCAATGACTGTCGAACGCGAGCTTCATGAAGAATTCTTGGCGGAGTTCGGGCTGGGGCGCGTCGAGATTGAGCGGACGCCGGCGGCCCCGACGACACTTGCCTACACCAGTTATCTGCTCCGAACGGCCTATGGAGGCGACTACGCTCAGATCTTAGGGGCGGTCCTGCCGTGCTACTGGATCTACCACGAGGTGGGCAAGGCGCTCCATGCACAGGGCTCTCCGGAGCCGCTCTATCGACGTTGGATCGAAACCTACGGTGGGGATGAGTTCGCGGAAGTGGTGGAGCACGTGCTGGCGTTGGTCGATCGGCTGGGCGCGGACCTGACGCTCATCCAGCGGGCGGCGATGCAGGAGTGTTTCGTGACCGCCAGCCGTTACGAATGGATGTTTTGGGACATGGCCTGGACTCTGGAGCGCTGGCCGATTTGACGGCCGAGCCGGTTGCCCACTATCCTGCGTGAAGCAAGCCTTCAGGGCATGGTGCGGGGGTAACCCCAATTCCTGACCGGCGGTACAGCCCGCGAGCGTCGGTAACGACGTAGATCCGGTGAGACTCCGGAGCCGACGGTAACAGTCCGGATGGGAGAAGGTGCGCGATCCAACGCAAGGAGCAATCTTTGCCCGTAACGGGCATTGTCTCCGATCGTGGGCGTGCGTGTATCCCATAAGCACCCGAGGGCGCAAGCTCTCGGGTCTTTTTGTGGCCCGAGATCGCTTCCATGTAGATGCGGTCGGTGAACCACATGCCTCACGACGAGCGCCAATTCATGGACGAGGCGTTGAGCATCGCACGGCGTGCGCTCGGTCGGACGTCACCCAACCCCGCGGTCGGTGCCGTCGTCGTTAAAAATGGCGAGGTGATTGGTCGGGGTTCCACTCAGCCCCCGGGTGGCCCGCACGCCGAGGTGGTCGCGCTTGCCGAGACCGGGGTTGCTGCTCAGGGTGCGACCCTCTACGTAACGCTCGAACCCTGCTGCCACCACGGGAGGACACCCCCCTGCACCGACGTGATCATCGCTGCGGGGATCGCCCGCTGCGTCGTCGCCGTGGTAGACCCGTTCCCTGTCGTCGCCGGTGCGGGCATTGCCCGCCTGCGTGCCGCTGGGATTCCCACCGACTTCGGCCTCGCCATGGACCGGGCGGAGGATTTAAACGCCGGCTTCTTTGCCCGCATCCGCACCGGTCGGCCGCTCGTAGTCGCCAAGTACGCGATGACGCTCGACGGTCGTATGGCAACCCGAACTGGCCACAGCCGGTGGATTACGGGCGAGGAGGCGCGGCTGGTCGCTCACCAACTACGGGATCGAGTTGACGCGGTCATGGTCGGTGCCGGCACCGTTGTCGCGGACGATCCGACCCTGACCACACGCCTGCCCGCCGATCTCGCGGGCGAGGGTGGCCCGCACCACCCGCTGCGGGTCGTGGTTGACGGCCGTGGGTCGTCCCCCCTCACTGCTCGCGTTTTTGATCCCCACTTGCCCGGAGAGACCCTCGTCGCGACAACGGAAGCCGCTCCTCCGGGGTGGGTTGACGAACTCGCGGCGCGTGGCGTCAGGCATGTCGTCGCCGGTGCCGGGCCGTTGGTCGACCTCTGCGAGGTGCTGGACTATCTTGGCCGTTGTGGGACTAACGAGATCCTCGTTGAGGGCGGTAGCCGGCTGCACGGTGCGTTCTTCGACGCGGCGCTAACCGATCGGGTCGTCGCATTCATCGCGCCGGTGATCGTCGGTGGCGAAGCGGCGCCGGGCCCAGTCGGTGGGCGCGGGACGGCAACGATGGACGAAGCTTGGCGTCTCGACCACGTACAGGTCCGACAGATCGGAGACGACATGCTCTTTGAGGGCCACGTGGCCAGATCGGCGCCAGACGCGGAGACGTTCCGCGATGTTTAGCGGGATCGTCGAAGAGATCGGGGCCGTGGAGCGCATCGACTGGTCGGGACCTGCGCCGCTAACCGTGCGTTGCGCGACGGTGTTAGGGGGCACCCGGCTCGGTGACAGCCTCGCTGTCGACGGCGTCTGCCTGACTGTTACAACTGTCAGCGACCACTCGTTCACCGCGCACCTCCAGCCAGTCACGCGGCGGCTGAGCAGCCTCGGGAATCTGCGGCCCGGCGATACGGTCAATCTGGAGCGGTCGGTCGCCGCCGGGCAACGCATCGGCGGCCACTACGTTCAGGGCCACGTGGATGGCGTCGGTCATATCGTCACCGCCACCGGAGAAGGACCGTCGGTCGTCGTTCGGCTCGCCGTCCCGACCGATCTGCTGCGTTACGTCGTCGAGCGCGGGTTCGTCGCCGTCGACGGCGCGAGCCTGACAGTGGTGCGGCTGCATCCCGATGGCTTTGACGTCTCCCTGGTGTACCACACTCAGCAGGCGATCACCCTGTCACAGAAATCGCCGAGAGCATTGGTCAACATTGAAGTCGACGTCATCGGCAAGTACGTCGAGCGTCTGGTGGGAAGCTCGACGGATCGGGGCGGCAGCCTCGACCTGCTCCGTCGCAACGGATTCGTCTAGCCCGCCATCGTGAGGAACACCGATGACCCATATCTCTGTCGAACAAGCCATCACCGACCTGCGACTGGGCAAGTTCGTCATCATCGTCGACGACGAGGAGCGGGAGAACGAGGGCGACCTTGCCATCGCCGCCCAGTTCGCGACCCCCCAGGCCGTCAACTTCATGGCTCGCCACGGACGAGGCCTGGTCTGCGTGGCGATGACAGCAGACCGGCTAGACGCTCTCCGGCTGCCACTCATGGTGCCATCCGATCAGAACTCATCCGGTTTCGGTACCGCGTTTACCGTCTCGGTCGAGGCCCGGACCGGCGTCACCACTGGCATTTCCGCCCCCGATCGGGCGCGCACGATCCGCTTGCTCGCCGATCCCACGACGACGGCGGACGACCTGGCGCGGCCAGGTCACGTCTTCCCGCTGCGAGCCGAGGACGGGGGGGTGCTCGTACGGGCCGGCCAGACGGAGGCCTCCGTCGATCTAGCGCGGCTGGCGGGGCTTGAGACAGCCGCCGCGATTTGCGAGGTGATGGCCGAGGACGGGACGATGGCCCGGATGATGGAATTGGAGTGCTTCGCCGCCGAGCACAAGATCGGGATTGTAGCCATCGCCGACCTCATCGCTTACCGGCGCGAGCGGGACGTTCTCGTCCGCCGGGGTGCCACGACTCGGCTGCCGACCCCCCACGGTGAATTCGTCCTGACTGCCTATGAGAACCCGCTCTACCCCCATCCCGACCTCGCGTTGACGATGGGAGACGTGGCGGGTGGAGAACCGCCTCTTGTTCGCGTCCACTCCGAGTGCTTAACGGGAGATGTCTTCGGCTCGGCGCGTTGCGACTGTGGCGAACAGTTACAGCGGGCCCTGGCCCTCATCGCGGCCGAGGGTAGGGGTGTCCTCCTCTATGTGCGTCAGGAGGGACGGGGGATCGGTCTGCACAACAAACTGCGAGCCTACCAGCTCCAGGACCAGGGTCTGGACACGGTCGAGGCCAATGCGCGCCTCGGGTTTCCCGCCGATTTGCGAACCTACGGTCTCGGTGCCCAGATCCTCTACGACCTCGGGGTGCGCCGGCTCCGGCTGCTTACGAATAATCCGCGCAAAGTGGTGGGGTTGGAGGGACACGGCCTGAAGATCATCGAACGATTATCCCTGGTCATCCCACCCCGCCGCGAAAACCAGCGTTACCTTGAGACGAAACAGCAGAAGCTTGGCCACCTGCTGAATATGGATGCCATCGACAGCGGCACCGTGGTGACCGGCTAAGAAGGAGACAATCATGCACCGGGACGTGAAGACCATCGAGGGGATGCTGACCGGGCAAGGACGACGCTTTGGGATCGTCGTCGCTCGCTTCAACGAATTCATTAGTGGCAAGCTGCTCGATGGCGCAATGGACGGGCTGCTGCGCCACGAGGTCGCACCGGAGGGCGTCACGGTGGTCTGGTGTCCCGGGTCCTTCGAGATCCCGTTGGTGGCCAAGCGGTTGGCGGACAGCGGGATCTGTGATGCGGTGATCTGCCTTGGTGCGGTGATCCGGGGCGCGACTCCCCACTTCGACTACGTGGCCGCCGAAGTCTCCAAGGGGATCGCTAGCGTCGCGCTCGACTCGGGTGTCCCGGTCATCTTCGGGGTGCTGACAACCGACACGATTGAGCAGGCGATCGAGCGCGCGGGCACTAAGGCGGGCAACAAGGGTTTTGAAGCGGCGGTGACCGCCATCGAGATGATTAACCTTCTTGTGGCGCTGAAGGAGGTTGATCAAGGCGCGACGGCTTCGCATCACTGAGTCAGTGGCGATTTTGGTCACGGCGTCGCGGCACGGCCGCCTTGTGACAATCTGGCGTATTGACATCGGCTTGTGTAACGCCTATCGTCGCCTTCTCATCGGTTCGCCCCCGGGAGACGCTGTTCCAGGGCGAGGCAAGAGGGAATCCGGTGCGAATCCGGAGCTGCCCCGCAGCGGTGAGTGGGAACGACCGCCGTCAGACGCACTGGTCCGACGCGCTCGGGCTGGGAAGCGACGGCCACTAGATCACCTGGTTGCGCCATCCGCGACCGGACTGCCCACAAGTCCGCAGACCTGCCGCTGAGCCACGTCCACTTGCCCGCCCCCCCCCTCTGCCACTAATCACTCTTAGTGGAACGAAAGCTCCTCAAAATAGGTGCCGTTGTTCCAGCTAACCGGGCATTGTCGCGTGGTTAGTGGAAGATGGAGAGACAACCGCCAGTTGAGTCGGCTCTCCTTCGCCGTTCGGAGGGATACGGTTCATCGCGGCTGCTCCAACCTGGGGGCGACGATGACTCCGCGATGGACGACCCTGGTTCATGAACGGTGCCGCGACTGCAAATCGGATCTCGGTCGGTCCAGCGAAGCGTCACCATGGGACGATTGTGTTCAGAACAGCACCGGGGTGGTCTGCGGCTCGCCATCGGGACCGATGGTCGCGACATGGGCGAGTGCGGTCGAGTCGAGCAGATCGGTATACCCCGCGGGAACAACCTGGGTACTCGTGGTGGCGGACTCTGACATGATTTCCTCCTCATGTGACGAGACAATGGAGCGGGCGACACCCGAACGGGCAGACCGCGCACAGAGCGCTCTGTCGCCATTCTATTCCTTCGTAACGAGATAATCACATGTAAGTAATGGAGGAGAAGTGCCGGGATGGAAAGACGCCTGCCCGGGGAGGTCGACGCTGGCAATGGAGGAGTGATCGATGCGGCAATGGCTAGTGATGGGTGCGATGCTGCTGTTGGTGTTCACGGCCGGCCGGTGGGCGGTGGCGGCGCCGGGGCAGCCGGGCGCGACGGCGGTCGCGGGGACGGCAACGTCCATGACGTGTGATGGCGTGGTTGGTGGGCGGAAGCAGGATCATGCGTTGACGGGAACACCGGTGCCCCCTCCCAGCGAGCCGCCCGCGGGCATCGGCGATGGCGCCCAGGCGGCACCGGAGGTGGTGATGGAGATTCAGGCGACACTCGCCGCGCTTGAGCGCTGCCAGGAGCTGGGGGATGTTCAGGGAGCGCTGACGCTCTTCAGCGACGACGCCGGGCGGCGCTTGATGGCGAGCGCGCCGGACGGTTCGCCTCCGGGAGGTGCTGGTCAGGCGACACCGGGTAGGAGCGGGGGTCTTCTCCCGATCATTCCACCGGTGCGCGACGAGGACCTTCGCCTGCTGCCGGATGGCCGGGTCGGCGCGGTGCTGACCAGCGACGCGACCCCGGCGACGAGTGTCACCTACGTTGTGCTTCGTCAGAGTGGCGGGCGCTGGTTGATCGATGAGGTCGGTGAGCGGCTGGCGACGGCCGCGCCCGGGAGTTCCGTCGATTCCACGGCGATCGTGACGCCCGAGAAGCCGATCGACCCTGCCGCTGAGCCGGTGGTGGCCGCTGCCCGCGCCGCGGCGGCGGAGACCCTGGGGGTCGAGGTGGATGCGGTGCGAGTGGACGCGGTCGAGCCGCGCGATTGGCCCGATGCGGCCATCGGGTGTCCCCAGCCGGAGACGATGTATGCCGAGGTGATCACGCCGGGCTTCGTGGTGCGGGTGACGGCCGGGGGACAGGCGATCGAGGTGCATACCGACGCGACCGGCGAGCGGACGGCGATCTGTTGAGGGGGGCATCGCACCACCTGGTGATGATGACGGCCGTGCTGGCGGCCTCCCTCCGACCGCTGGTCGGGGTGGCGGATGACCGGCCACGACTGCTGGCGTCGCTGGCGGATGGGGCTGTCGTCGAAAGCTCGGGGCTCGCGAGGAGTGGTCGCGATCCAGAGCTGCTCTGGACGATCAATGATTCGGGGAACGAGCCGGTCCTCTTCGCGACCGATCGCGCCGGCCAGGCCCGCGGCCGCGTGGTCATCAGTGGCGCCACCAATGTCGACTGGGAGGATTTGGCCGCCGGCCAGCGCGGGGACGGCGAGCCGATGCTCGTGATCGGCGATATTGGCGACAATGGGCGGTCACGCGGCGGGATCGTGCTCTACCGGGTGTTGGAACCGGCCGTCAACCCAGCGGACCCGGCGCTGATCGAGGAGCCGTTGGCGAGCGCCCCGGCTGAGCGTTTCCCGCTCGCCTACCCGGATGGAGCGCACGACGGGGAGACGCTGCTGATCAGTCCGCGGGGCGATGAGATCCTGATCGTGACGAAAGACAAACTGGAACCGGCCGGGGTCTATCGCGTTCCCCAGACGATGACGCCAGGCGTGGTGGCGACGTTGGAGTTTGCCGGACGCCTGGCGCTTCCCGGGCTTCGTTTCGGGGTCGGGTTGGTGACCGGTGGGGCGGTGTCGATCGCGGGCGACCGGGTGGTCGTCCGGACGTACGGTGCGATGTTCGAATGGCGTGTCGAGCCGGATCAGACAATCGCCGATGCGCTGGTGGCGATCCCCGTTCGGCGCTCGCTGGCGGGCACCGGTCGCGGGGAAGCGATCACCTATGGGGACGACGGCGGGACGCTGCTGATGACGGCCGAAGGCTCCCCGTGCCCCCTCTTCGAGCTGCCGCCGGAACCATAGATCTCGCTTGCGGCTCTTAAGCCGGTGCGTTCGTGGGGGCGCGCGGCGGTTCTCCGGCTCCGTCCGGATCATGGTGGCGGTGGCGCATCGCGCTCATCGCTCGTGACGCTGATCGGTCCACGCATGGGACCAGGCTTGTAGGGACAACGATGGGGTGGTACCGCCAGATCTGGTGATGCTCCGGAGGGGCGGGGCGTGCCGGGGCATCCAGCGGTCGTCATGTGGTCGGTGGCGGAGGCGGATGTCTCGTATCGGCTCGGCCCACCATGATGGTGTGAGGAACCGGCGGTGGGAGGCGGAGCGAGATTCCTCGACCGGCTCGGCATGACCGAGTCGTTTGGATCGCTTAACGGCGTGAAGCGGAGAGCGAGGCGGCGGTACGATCGTGATGACGCGGTGGTGGGACGGGCCACGTGGGGTAGGCGTTGGCCGGTCATGACCCTACCGGCGAGGCACCCCACCTGCCGGATGAGCGTGCGCGGTGTCGGCTGCTGGATGTCACATGGTCGTGACATCTGGCCGGTAGGGTCGGCGTCGTCGTTAAGCCCGCGCGGACCGGGGGCGCGGGGCGAGCAGGGAGACCGGGTCGTGTCCGTGGCGCATCTGGTTCTCGGCGCGTGGCGGAGCGGGCGGTCGGCGGTTGTTCGCCGCCACACCCGCGTGTCGGAAGTGGGTGATTCGTGCGTTTCCCGCGTTTCCCGGACGACCGCCGGTTGGGAGCGTGGCCGGCGTATCTGATCCTGACCGGGGCGTCGTCGTTTGGCTTTGCGCTCGTCTTTACTGTCAACCTCCTCTATCAGGTCCAAACGGTCGGGCTGACGCCTCTGCAGCTGGTGCTCGTCGGGACGATGCTCGAAGCGGTGATCTTTGCCGGCGAGGTGCCGACCGGGGTCATCGCCGATGTGATGGGGCGGTGACGATCGATCACGATTGGCCTGGGGCTGACCGGAGTCGGTTTCGTGTTCGCGGGGCTGGTGCCCGTGTTCGCGGGGATTCTCCTGGCTCAGGTGCTCTGGGGGATCGGGATCACCTTTACCAGCGGCGCCCAGGAAGCGTGGGTCGCTGATGAGCTCGGGGTCGATCGGGCGGGCGCGGCATACCTGCGGGGAAGTCAGGTCGGACGAGCGGGCGGTCTGCTCGGTCTGGCATCCAGCGTCGCCCTGGGGCAGCTGCGTCTCAACCTGCCGATCGTGACCGGCGGTCTCCTGTTCGTGCTGCTCGCGGGCTTCCTCCTGGTCACCATGCCGGAGCGGGGCTTCCGCCCTGTTGCCCGAGAGCGACGATCGGCACGACTGGCGCTGATCGAAACGCTCGGCGAGGGGGTGCGGTTGGTTCGCGGGCGGCCGGCGTTGATCGCGATCCTCGCCGCGGGCGCGGTGGCCGGGGCGGCGAGTGAAGGGTTCGACCGGCTCTGGACGATTCACCTTCTCCGTGACGTCGGGTTTCCGGCGATCGGACGGTTGTCGCCGGTGATCTGGATCGGCGCGATCAATGCCGGGTCGATGCTGCTTGGGATCGGCGCCACGGAGTTGCTGCGCCGTCGCCTCGATCTTTCCCGCTCCCGGGCGGTGGCGTTGACGTTGCTCGGCAGCCAGGCGGGGATCGTCGTTGGCGTGGTCGGTTTTGGGATTGCCGCGGGCTTCCCGGTGGCATTGGCGATGTTCTGGATGGTGGTGCTGCTGCGGGACCTAGCCGATCCGTTAACCGCCACCTGGATCGTTCATCAGATCGGGGCGGCGTCGGTGGTACGGGCGACGGTGATGTCCCTGAGCAACCAGCTCAACGCGTTTGGCCAGTTGGCCGGTGGTCCCGGCGTCGGTGCGGTCGGGAACCGATCGATCCGGGCGGCGCTCGTCCTCTCAGGTGTGCTGCTGGCCCCCGCGGTGCCGCTGATCGGATGGGCCGCCGCGAGATCGGAGCAACCCGAACCGGTCGCCGACGGCAGGGTCACCTGACCTTCGACATGTGGCATAGACAACACGGTATCCCCGTGGCGAGCGATCCTTCTGGCTGAGAGGCATGTGACTTGCGCGCCAGCGGATGTGGTGGCCGCGCCTGACGATGGTGCGGCGGTCAGCGCCGGCGGTGTCCGGGGGGCCATCTGGAGACCGGATGGTCACGATGGTGATTGCCCGTGCGGGACGGATGCCTGATGGCGAATGAACGAACGACGGTCCATGGGACCGGAGAGGAAGGGACGATCTGATGCGACCATTGCACGAGCGGTTCATGGAGGCCATTGACGAGGAGCGGGCTCGGCTCAGCTCCCGGCGCGGCTTTCTGAGTGGGGGGGCGAAGCTCGCGGGAGGCGGCGCCCTGGCGCTGGCTGGCGTCGGTATTGCTAGCGGGCGCGGCCCCCGGCTCGCCTCGGCCCAGGACTTCACGGATGATCTCGACATCCTGAACTATGCGCTCACCCTGGAGCACCTGGAGTACGCCTTCTACCGGGATGGCCTGGAAGGCTTCACGGAGGACGACTTCAGCGAGGTCTACGGTGAGGCCGAGAGCGACGACGAGAAGACACCCCAGGCGGGTGATATCAACGCGGCGTCGGTGCGGGCGGCCCTGGAAGAGATCCGCGACCATGAGAAGGCGCACGTGGCGGCGCTGACCGAGACGATCACCTCGCTCGGCGGCACCCCGGTTGAGGAAGCAACCTACGATTTCGGGTACGACGATCTGTCGGGGTTCCTCGGTGTGGCGCAGGCGCTGGAGAATACAGGGGTCTCGGCCTACGCCGGGGCGGCGCCGTTTATCTCGGATGACACGATCCTGGCCGCGGCCCTCGGGATTCACAGCGTCGAGGCGCGACACGCGGCCTATCTCAATATCCAGAACGGTGAGTCAGCGTTCCCCGACGCGGTCGACACACCGCTGACCCGTGCCGAAGTGCTGAAGATTGCCGGACCGTTCATCACCTCCGGCGGCCCGAGCGCCGCGTCGACGGCGGCGGTTGGTGGCGCGGGGGCGACGGCAACCACCGCGGCTGCCACGACCAACGAGACTCCGGCGGCAGGCGTGCCGGAGACTCCCGCCCCGGAGGTCGAGACCGAGGTCTCGGAGCCAGTCGAGACCGAAGGGCCGGACGTGACCGAGACTGCTGAGCCGGACGAGACGGCTGAGCCGGACGAGACGCCAACGCGGGGCCGGGAGACGCCGGAGCCGGACGAGACGGCGATCGTTGAGGTGCCAACCGTGACGGTGCCGGATGTGAATGCCACCGAAACGCCGGCCGGGTAAAGCACCTTACGGATGGTGAATCCGGGGAGATTTCGTCTCTCCCTGAGAAGACGGAACGCGAGACCTTTCGTATCGAGGCCCGACCGGAGAACCGGTCGGGCCTCGGTCGGTCGGAGGAGCGGCCACACCGCCGCGATGACGCGCTTGCTATGCTGACGGGTGATGAACGGGCAGACAGGTCGACCGGTCACAGGGCAGCAGCGGCGGGGGGAGCAGCCGGCGGAGGCGGTCCCCCTTCCCGAGACGCGTCTCCATGAGGCGGGCGAGGTGCTGGGCCGGGCGCTGATCGACGATCCGATCGTGGCGCGGGCGGTCCCGCCGTCGCTTCGGGGGACCCGCGCCGCGCTCGCGGGGCTGGGATTGGCGCTGGTCCGGCATGGTCGTCGTTTTGGCGAGGTCTACGTCACCCTGGGACGACCGTCGGTGGAGGGTCTGGCGATCTGGCTGCCGCCTGAGGACCAGTGGATGCCTGTGTCCAGGGTTGCCCGAGGGTTCGTCCTGGCGAACTCGCTGGGACTCGACCTCCTTGGAACCTGGCGCTTTGCGCGGGTCTGGCGAGAACAGGAAGGGTTGCGGCGGCGGGCGCTGGCGCAACCACACTGGTCCCTGATGCGGCTAGGCATCGATCCGTGGCTGGCGGAGACTCGTGCCGATGCCATTGAGGAGATGGTGCTGAGGCCGGTGCTGGCACGGGCCGACGCCCACGGTGTTCCCTGCGCCGCGACCTCGTTCCGGGCTCATGAGGTACTGCGCCTTGGCCGGCAGGGATTCTTCGTGGTCGCCGAGGACTATCTTCCCCTGCTCGATGCTCACTGCTGGATTCTGCGGCGAGATCCCCAGCGCTGACGGCCGATGATATTCTCCCCCCGTGGAGGCACCACCACAACGGCGACGCATTGACGATCCGCCGCCATGGCGGTAACGTTGTCGTCGTGCGTAACACTGTTACTGAAGCGGACGATGTTTTATCGTACGGGCGGATTCAAGAAGCGGGCGACGCCGCACTGCGGCGGGCATTGCTCGGTGCCGCGTCGCATCTGCTGGCGACCGAGGGGATCGGGGCGCTGAGCCTGCGCCGAGTGGCGGCGGATGTCGGCTGTTCGACCACCGTGCTCTATACCCAGTTCGGCGGCAAACCGGGTCTGGTCGAGGCGCTCTGGCGCGAAGGCTTTGCCCGGCTCTGGAGTGCCGAGCAGGCGGCGCTCGCCGGTGACGACCCACTGGCCCGGGTCGCCGCGCTGGGACGGGCCTATCGCGCGCACGCGCTGGCGAATCCGGACTTCTACCGTCTGATGTTCGGTGGGGCGATCCCCGGCTTTACACCGTCGGCGACGGCGCTCGGCGCGAGTCGCCGGACGTTCGGCGTGCTGGTCGACGCGGCGCGCGACTGTATTGATGCCGGCATCTTCCGACCGGAAGATCCGGAGCTGATTGCGACAGTCCTCTGGGCGACCGTCCATGGGGTCGTCAGTCTGCAGCTCTCAGGCAACCTGGGTGATGCGGAGTCGGCAGCGGTCTTTGAGCGCGCGATGCGCGCCGCCGGGGAAGGATTGCTCACGGCAACGTACCGGGCGCGGATAGCGGCAGCCGAGGCGCCGTCTGAAATATCCACGAATCGTTAGGTAACGATGGGGGGGACGGCGGTGTCTGGCGCCACGATGCAGCTCGCGGGGATTCTGCTGATCGCGATGGTCACGATTGAGTATGGCGGGGTCTCGCTGCTCCGCTTCATTTCGGGTCGGGTCCCAGGCTATCTCGACAACCCGGTGCGGCGTGCGCTCTTCACGGCGGGTCATGCCCACGCCGGGGTCCTGGTCCTGCTCGCGCTCGTCGGGCTGCTGTATGTCGATCGCGCCGACCTCTCCGATGGCGCGAAGCATCTTGTCCGGGAAAGCCTGACGGTGGCGCCGGTTTTGGTCTCGGCGGGCTTTTTCCTCTCGATCGTGTCCCCCGCGGCGACGAGGCCGGGCCGGCTAATCGTTCTGGTCTACCTCGGGGCCGCGTCGCTGGCGATCGGGTTGGTCACCCTCGGGATCGGCTTGCTCCGGGCCGCCTGACGCGCTCCCGTGACTCACCGTGGTAGCCGGGAGGAGCACGGCAGGCGAGGCGATGGTGAGCTGACATCGCCGTGCCACGACGCAACGCACCGCCTGTCCGATCTCCGCGGGGCGGTCATTGTCGTGATGCGGTCGGGCATAAGGACGCCGGTGGTCGCCCACACTCCAGCACGCCGAGCCACCCCTCGCCCAACCGTTGGGAAAGGAGGTACAGGGTGATGTCGATTGCCTGGGCGTGGCGGTGGTTGGTCGACTGCCGGTCGTGGATCGAGCGGGCGACACGGGTCAACGGAGAGGACCTCGGCATGGCTGGATACGAGGGGTCCGCATCCGCGCCCTCACGACCACTCGGAGTGACAAGCAGCGCGCGACTGGAGCGTGGGGCGCTGCGGGACGGAAGATGCCGAGGGTGGAGCGCAGGGGGTGAACGCCAGCGCGGGCGCGACGATCGCCGGTCAGATCAGCATGGTAGTCACGGGGACAGCCCGACCGTTACGGAGCGGACGTGACCGCGATCTGAACGTCATTGCCGACGACGCGGACGCGGTATTTCTCGACCGGGGCGACGACCGGGAAGGAGGCTGGCTCGCCGGTGCGGATGATAAAGGCCCCGCCGTGGAGCGGGCACTCGATCTCGTCGCCGATGATCTCGCCGTCGGAGAGGGAGGCGTCCTGATGGGTGCAGATGTCGCTGATGGCATGATAGTCGCCGTCCAGGTTGATCAGGCAGACGGGGGTGTCGTCGACCTCAACATAGGTCATCTCGCCCGGCTGGAGATCGTTCACCCCGGCCACGGTCGTAAATGCATCATCGGTCATCGGTGGTAGGTCCTGTTTCCTGGTAACGGGTGAGTGGTGGCGCGATTCCCGGCCGCGAGCGATGGTCCGCCCGCGCGGCCGGGAGCGAGGGGATGCTCGGTCGGAGCAGGATGAGACGAGAGAGCCGGGCATGATCGCGGTCCAGCCGCCCCGGTCCGGGATGACCGGTAGACGAGCGGCAGGTCAGTCGTCATCCTGCACGATTCCATAGATCCCCGCCTTCAGGACTTTAAGACCAAGCAGGGCGCACTTGAGGCGCGCCGGGCTGAGGGGGATGCCGAGCTCCTCAAGCAGGTCATCCTTGGTCAGCGCCTTGATCTCATCGAGGGGGCGGCCATCGACCATCTCGGTCAGGATCGAGGCCGAGGCCTGGCTGATCGCGCAGCCGCGACCACTGAACCGGATCTCGGCGACGCGGTCATCGACGACGCGGAGGTCGATCCGAATCTCATCGCCACAGAGCGGGTTGGTGTCCTCGTACGAGAAATCGGCAGGGTCGAGCGTCCCCTTGTTACGGGGGTTGCGGTTGTGATCGAGGATCACTTCACGGTAGAGATCGGCCATGGATGAGCTTTCAGATAAGAACAAACGGCTATCACGTCCGCGACGAGGGCCGGGGTCAGCCGCGCCGAGCGGAGACCACTGCCGATCGGCGACGATCGATCGGCCGGTCGCTACGACGCGAAAATCCGATTCACCTCGTGCAACCCGGTGACCAGGCGATCGACCTCCTCGGGGGTCGAGTAGAGGTAGAAGCTGGCGCGGGTCGTCGCCACCACCCCCAGCGCCGCCATCAACGGCTGGCAGCAATGGTGCCCGGCCCGGACCGCGATGTTCTCTCCATCCAGGATCGCCGCCACATCGTGCGGATGGACCTCCCCCAGGGTGAAGGAGAGCACCCCCGCCTGCCGCGCTGGATCGCCCGGCCCGTAGAGCGTCAACCCCGGCACCTCGCGCAACCGATCGAGGGCGTAGGCGGTCAGGACCCGCTCATGCTCCCGGACCCGCTCCATGCCGAGTGCCGAGAGGTACTCGATGGCCACCCCCAGGCCGATCGCATCGGCCACCGCGGGGGTGCCCGCCTCGAACCTGGCCGGGACATCGGCCCAGGTCGAGGTCTGCAGACCGACGGTGCGGATCATGCTGCCCCCACCCATAAAGGGGGGCAGCCCCTCCAGCAGCGTCCGCTTCCCGTAGAGCACCCCGCTCCCCAGCGGACCGAGCATCTTGTGTCCGGAGAACGCCAGAAAGTCGACATCCAGCTCCCGGACATCGACCGGCAGGTGCGGCACACTCTGCGCCGCATCGAGCAGCACGGTCGCCCCGGCGGCATGGGCGCGGCGGGTGATCTCGGCGGCGTCGGTGATGGTGCCGAGACTATTGGAGATGTGGGCAAAGGCGACCAGCTTCGGCTCCCGTGTCAGCAGCTCGTCCAGATGCGCCAGATCGAGCTCGCCGGAGGGGGTAAGCCGGACGTGGGCCAGCTCGGCGCCCCGTTCCGCCGCCAGCAGTTGCCAGGGGACGAGGTTCGAGTGGTGCTCCATCACGCTGAGGACGATCAGATCGCCGGGATTGATCGTGCGGCGACCCCAGGTCTGGGCAACGAGATTGATTGCCTCGGTGGTGTTGCGGACGAAGATGCACTCCCGTGCGGAGCCGGCGCCGATAAAGCTCGCGACGAGGTGACGGGCCTGCTCGTAGCGGGCGGTGGCCTCCTCGGAGAGGCGGTAAACGCCGCGATGGATGTTGGCGTTGGTGTGGCGGTAGAAGTCGGTCATGGCGTCGATGACGACGTCGGGTTTCTGGGAGCTGGCTGCGGAGTCGAGGAACGCCACGGGGCGACCCTGGGCATCGCGGTCGGCCAGCAGGGGGAAGGCGGCCCGGATCGCCGTGGTGTCGAGCGCGGTGGTGGCGGGAGAGGTCGATATCATGGGTGGTCCTTCAGGTACCGGGTGCGACCACGGTTGATGGGTGTGGTGGTGAGCGCGGCCATGGCGGGGGGTGTGACGCGGGTCCGGCCATGGGGTGGTCGACGGTCCCGGGAGACTGGTCGGGGAGACGGGTCACGGTGGGGTTGGGCAGGTCGTAGGGAGGGCACGGGGCCCTCCCCTACGGGCATGAGGGGTGGAACGGGGATGGGCGCGAGCGGTGGCACGAGCGCGAGCGATAGCGGTGGGATGAGGGCGAGAGCAGGCAGTGGCGACGGCGCGAGCGCAGGCGGTGGCGCCGAGACGGGCGCGGCATGGGGATGCCGGGTGACGATTCCCGGGAGGACCGTCACCTGTTAGATCCCGACCTTGTGGGCGATCGCACTCTCCAGGAAATCCTGAATCTCGGCGACCGGAATGCGGTCGATGACGGGGCGGAAGAAGCCTTCGACGATCAACTTCTGCGCTTCCGAGCGCTCGATACCGCGGGCCTGAAGATAGAAGATATGCTCTTCTTCGACCTGGGAGACGGTGGCGCCGTGGGTGCAGCGGACATCGTTGGCGCCAATCTCCAGATTGGGGATCGTATCGGCCCGCGCGGTGCGGCTGAGGACGAGGTTGCGGTTCTGCTGGTAGGCGTCAGTCTTCTGTGCGCCGACCTCGACCTTGATCAGACCGGAGTAGACCGAGCGAGCACTGCCCTTGATCGCGCCTTTGAACTCCAGATCGCTGGTGGCATAGGGCGACTCATGGAGCTGGAAGGTGTGATGGTCGAAGAACTGGTCGCCATCGCCAAAGAAGATGCCGAGCATCTCTGCAAGGCTGTTCTGTCCGCGCAGGTGGGCGCCAATCGATGCCTTGCTGAACTTCGCGCCGAGCGTGACGTGGAGTGAGTTGAGGGTGGAGTCGTCGGCGAGGGTGGTCCTCCCCGTCATGAAGCTCCAGACGTGGCGTCCCCAATCCTGGACCTGCACGTAGCGGAGCTTGGCGTCCTGACGGACGATCAGCTCGACGACGGCGGAGGCCAGCGCCTGCCGCTCCTGCGTCTCCGAGCGGTAGGCATCGACGACGAACGCTTCGGCGCCCTGCTCCAGCACGACGAGGGTATGGGCGAAGATCGCGGCGCCTGGCTCGCCGGCGACCGCGAAGGCTCGGAACGGCAGCTCGACCTGAACGTTCTTCGGGACGTAGAGGAAGGTGCCGCCCTGCCAGAAGGCGGCGTGGAGCGCCTCGAACTTGCCGAAATCGACCGGGACCGCCTCGGTCATGAAGTATTGCCGGACGAGCTCGGGGTGCTCGCGGACGGCGGTATCGAGATCGGTGAAGATGACACCCTGAGCAGCGATCTCCGGGGATAACTCGGTGTGGACGACCGCGGCATCGCGCTGAACCACCGCGCCGGCGCGGTGGACCGTGGTGCCGAGCCCGCCTTCTCCCTCTGCCGGCAGAAGCCCGTCGAGACCTTCGCCACCGCGCTCGACCCCCGCGAAGGGGGTCAGGCGATCGAGCTTCAGCCCGCGCAGGTCGGTGCGCCGCCACTCCTCGTCAGAGCGGAGCGGCATCGGCAGCCGCTCATAGGTTTCCCAGGCGGTAAGACGCGCCTCGCGGACCCAATCTGGCTCGCCCTTACGGCGGGAAAGCTCCTCCACCCCCTCGCGGGTGAATCCGGTCAGCGTGGGCGTGGTTTCAACGATCGTTGCTTCCATCGATTCCTCTCTCGGGCAGTAGCGGCACCGTGATGCCGTGGTGTTCCGGGCGACGGGGTCGCGCCGCGACGGACGGGGTGCGGGTCATCGACGGCCGGTGACCCGTCCGCGGCCACGGGGCCGACGGACGCCGCAGCGTCCCGCGCTCACCGGGGGGGCGACGACGAATCCCCGTCACCCGCCCGGCCGCTCACTCGGGCTTAACCGACCGAGCCTTCCATCTCCAGCTGGATCAAGCGGTTGAGCTCGACCGCGTACTCGAGCGGCAGCTCCTTGGCGATCGGCTCGATAAAGCCGTTGACGATCATGCTCATCGCTTCGTCCTGGGAGAGCCCCCGGCTCATCAGGTAGAAGATCTGCTCCTCGGCCACCTTCGAGACGGTTGCCTCGTGGCCGATCGAGACCTTCTCTTCCTCGATCTCCATGTAGGGATAGGTGTCGGTCCGGCTCGTCTCGTCGAGCAGCAGGGCGTCGCAGACGACGTTGCTGCGGACGTTCTCGGCACCCTTGTAGACCTTGACCAGACCCCGGTAGGAGGAGCGGCCGGTCCCCTTCGAGATTGACTTGGAGATGATCTGCGAGGAGGTGTTCGGGGCGACGTGGACGACCTTGCCGCCTGCGTCCTGGTGCTGGCCGTCGCCGGCGAAGGCGACCGAGAGGATCTCGCCACGCGCGCCCGGCTCCATCAGCCAGACCGCCGGGTACTTCATCGTCAGCTTGGAGCCGAGGTTGCCATCGACCCACTCCATCGTCGCGTTCTTGTAGGCCGCGGCGCGCTTGGTGACCAGGTTGTAGACATTCTTCGACCAGTTCTGGATGGTGGTGTAGCGGCAGCGAGCGCCTTCCTGGACGATGATCTCGACCACCGCCGAGTGGAGGCTGTCGGTCGAGTAGGTCGGGGCGGTGCAGCCTTCAACGTAGTGGACGTAGGAGCCGGGCGCGCAGATGATCAGCGTGCGCTCGAACTGGCCCATATTCTCGGCGTTGATCCGGAAGTAGGCCTGCAGCGGCACCTCGACCTTGACCCCCTCAGGGACATAGATGAAGGAGCCACCCGACCAGACGGCGCTGTTGAGGGCGGCAAACTTGTTGTCGTTGGCCGGAATGATCGTGCCGAAATACTGCTTGACAAGCTCGGGATACTCGCGGACCGCGGAGTCCATATCGAGGAAGACGACGCCGAGCTGGGCGAGATCATCGCGCAGCGAGTGGTAGATGACCTCCGACTCGTACTGGGCGCCGACACCGGCGAGGAACTTGCGCTCTGCCTCGGGGATGCCGAGCTTCTCGAAGGTGTTCTTGATGTACTCGGGAACCTCGTCCCAGGTTTTGCCCTGCTTCTCGCTGGGGCGGATGTAATAGAAGATGTTGTCGAAGTCGATCTCGCTGAGACCGGGACCGCCCCAGTTCGGCATCGGCCGCTTCACGAAGTGGTCGTAGGCCTTGAGCCGGTACTCGCGCATCCAGGGCGGGTCGTTCTTCATCGCCGAGATCTCCTCGACGATCTGGCGGGAGAGCCCCCGCTTGCTCTTGAAAACGTAATCTTCTTCGTCGCGAAAGCCGTACTGGTAATCGGCGATCTCGACCTGTGCCTTGGCAACCATGGTCTACTCCTCGGTGTCTCTCGATCAGATCCGTGTCGAACCGGTGCTTAGCTCGTCGCGGCGAGCAGTTCGGCGGCGTCCAGTTGGAGGTGTGCGGCGACATCGGCGCGGAGCGTCTCGTACCCCTTCGCTTCCAGCTCGTGGGCCAACTCCGGGCCCCCTTCCTGAACGATCCGGCCGGCCATCATGATGTGGACGAAATCGGGCTTGATGTGGTTAAGCAGGCGCTGGTAGTGGGTAATCAGCAGGACGCCCATCTCCGGTCCGGCGAGGGCATTGACCCCTTCGGAGACCACCTTGAGGGCGTCAATGTCGAGACCGGAATCGGTCTCGTCCAGAATCGCCACCGTCGGCTCGAGCAGCGCCATCTGCAAAATCTCGGCGCGCTTCTTCTCGCCGCCGGAGAAACCCTCGTTGAGGTAGCGGGTGGCGAAGGAGTCGTCCATCTTCAGGAGCGCCATCTTCTCCTTCATCAGACGGCGGAACTCGCGCGGGGTGATCGGCTGGGCCGAGCCACCGGTCGCGGCGGCCTCCTCGGCCCGGCTGTTACGGACACTCGTCACCGCCATCCGGAGAAAGTTCGCCATTGAGACACCGGGGATGACCGTCGGGTACTGGAACGCCAGAAAGATCCCCTTGCGGGCCCGCAGGTCGGGGTCCATCTCCAGGATATCCTCGCCGTTGAAGCGGATCGAGCCTTCGGTGACCTCGTAGGAGGGGTGGCCGGCCAGGACGTAGGCGAGCGTGCTTTTGCCGGAGCCGTTTGGCCCCATCAGCGCGTGGACCTCACCCTTGTTGATCGTCAGGTTGACGCCCTTGAGGATCTCTTTGTCCTCGATGGAGGCGTGCAGGTTCTCGATCTCGAACATCGGTGTCGTGGTGGCGTCGCTCATGGTCTCCTCGTCATCCTCCCTCGCGGGCGCGTCCCCGCACCCGATCCGCTCGAACCGAATCCTCAACGCGTTATCGGCGGTCATCCTGTCGCAAGCAGGTGGGGCACTGCCCTGAGAACACCGTCTGATGGCTCATAATCGCGAAGCCGCTTTGCTCTTCGGCGACATGCCGGGCGATCAGCGCGACCGGGACATCGACATCGACCAGCAGCCCGCACCGGGTGCACTGGACATGGTCGTGGCGGTCGACCCGCTTATCGTAGCGACTCGCCTGATCGGCGAAGGTCAACTCCTGAACGAGACCGCGCTCGGCCAGCAGGTGGAGCGCGCGGTAGACCGTGCCGTAGGCGATCTTCGGATCCCGGCGGCGGACGCGCTCAAAGATATCGCCTGCCGTCAGGTGACCATCGGCCACCTGGACCGCTTCCAGAATGGATGCCCGCTGCGCTGTATTGCGGTAGGCGGTTCCGTGCTCTACCAGGATTGGTCCAGTCACTGCTCGTCGACCATGCCAGTTGCGAATGAGTCTCGTTCGTGGCTCAAAGTATAGTGGATGGGTCGGGGGTGGGACAAGGTCGGCTGGTATCGGGGATGATGCCCGGGGAGCGGGGAAGGGCAGCGCCGTCGTAAGCGCGGTCGCCTGGCTGAGGAGGATGATTGGGGTGGGAAAGGGTATCGTGATGGACGCGGATTACAACGAGCTGCGGGTGGTCGAGGTGCTGGTCGATCAGGACGGGGCGGTGACGGCGCTGCGGGTCGAGGTGGTCTGGGGAACGGCCCGCGGCGCGGACGAGCCGCTGGTCTGGGACCGGAACATGATCACGGTCGGCGCGGTTGGCGCCATGGCCGGTCTGGCGGTCGGTGACCGGTTGGAGCTGCGACCTCGCAGCAGCGACGCTGGCTGACCCCGACTGAGGTGACGCCCTGGAAACGAGACCACTTGCGCCCGCGGGCACGAAGGACCGCCGCGATATAGGATGTGATAGGACTGAACGATCGGCCGGCGAACGGCATGGCGGTCGCAGAGGACATGAACGATGGCAACAGTGCAGCTCGATCTTGATGAAGAACTGGTGGCGCTGCTGCGCGACCAGAACGACCCTCCGGCGGTCGTGGCGCGGGAGCTGATCGTGCTGGAGCTCTACCGGCGGGGGACGGTGTCGAGTGGATGGGCCGCTGAACGCCTTGGTATGGAACGATTTGACTTTATCCGTCATGCATCGGATCTCGGTATCCCGTTCTTCGATATGACGGAGGAAGAGTGGCAAGCCGAGCTGCGCACGGTGGACGAGTTGGTGCACGAACTTCGGTCGTCGCCGACTCCAGCCCCCTGATTGCGCTGGAGCGCATTGGCCGGGCAAGCCCGCTGGAAGCCCTGTTTGGCAGCGTCATGGTCCCTCCGACCGTGGCGCATGAGCTTCGGTTTGCACCGCGGCCACCCTGGATTCACGAGCGCGAGTTGACGCGACCAATGGACTATCGGGTGCGGCGCGCGTCGCTCGACCCGGGCGAGCGCGATGCAATCCGGTTGGCTCTGGAAACTGATGCCAGGCTGTTGCTCATCGATGACCGACCGGGACGTCGCCTCGCGCAAACGCTGGGCGTGCCGATCACCGGCACGGTCGGTATTCTGCTCTTGACCAAGAAGGCAGGGCTGCTGCCAACGGTCCGGCAGAGCCTGGATCGTCTCATGGTTGCCGGGTTTTATATGGATCGCGAGCTGATGGCTCATGCAGTTCGGGCGGCTGGGGAGGAACCTGTCGCGACTGAGGACCGTGGTCGCTGACCGTTGTCAACCAGCGACCAATGAGGAGGCGATGATGCCGATCGTGGCCGTGACCCGTGTCATTCCCGAGGCGGGGCTGAGGCTCTTGCGTGACGCGGCCGAGATCCGGCTCTGGCAGGAGGAGCTGCCGCCGGATGCCGAGGCGCTGGCGGCGCTGTTGCAGGGGTGTGATGGCGCGCTGACGCTGCTGACCGACACCATCGACGGCGCGGTGCTCGACCGCGAGCCAAATCTCAAAGTGATCAGCAACTTCGCGGTCGGCTACGACAATGTCGATGTCCCCGCCGCCACCGCCCGTGGCGTCGCCGTCTGCAACACACCGGATGTGCTGACCGAGACGACCGCCGATTTTGCCTGGGCACTCCTGATGGCGGCCGCGCGGAGGGTCGTCGAAGGGGCGGACTATGTGCGGGCCGGAAAGTGGCAGACGTGGGGACCGACGTTGCTGCTGGGGCGTGACCTGACCGGGGCGACGCTGGGGATCGTCGGGTTTGGGCGGATCGGACGGGAAGTCGCAAAGCGGGCCCGCGGATTCGAGATGCGAGTGCTGGCGTTTGATGCCTTTCCGGATGAACGGGTGGCGCGGGAGCTGGGCGCCGAGCTGCGCCCCCTTGACGACCTGCTACGGGAGTCGGACTTCGTGACCCTGCACGTCGCCCTGACCCCGGAGACGCAGCAGATGATCGGCGCCCGGGAGCTCGATCTGATGAAGCCGGAGGCGATTCTGGTCAATGCGGCGCGGGGTCCGGTGGTCGATACCGATGCCCTGGTGGCGGCGCTGCGCGACGGCGTCATTGGCGGCGCCGCGCTCGATGTGACCGACCCGGAGCCGATGCCGGTCGATCATCCGCTGGTCGCGTTGCCAAATGCGCTGGTCGTGCCCCACATGGCCTCGGCGACCGTGGCGACGCGGGACCGGATGGCGGAGGTCGCCGCCCGCAACCTGCTGGCGGTGCTGCGCGGGGAGCGGCCACCCCACATCGTCAACCCCGAGGTGCTGGAGCGCGAGCGGTAGCGGGTCCCAACAGCCCACGGTACCGAACGATCCTGGTGCGACGATCTCCCGGCGGAGAATGGGGGGGTGTTTGGGCTCGTGACCCCCGGTCCTGGGGTCGGGCATCGGTGCCGTGGGCGATCAGCGCGCGCGGAGGCAGGTGTATACTCAGGGCCGTCAGCTCGCCCGCCGCGCGGACAAACCTCGTGCCTCAATACCAGAATGCGCGCCCTGCCAGGATCGGTGTGGTGACCGCGCCGCGAAGGGGGATCCCACCATGTTTCGGTGCAAGGTCTGCGGGTGGATCCACGACGGGATGACTCCACCGGACGAGTGTCCATCGTGCGGCAGCCCGGCCGATCGCTTCCGGGCGATGACCGACGCCGAGGTCGGGATCGCGACCGGCGATCTAGCCTCCTACGGGGTCGCCGGTCAGGGCTACGAGGATGTCGAGATCGAGGACAGCCGGCGGATTCGCCTGCTCGCCTTCGTTGATGCCTCGTTCTACTCTCCGTTCACCAACCGTGTCGGCAAGCGCTACCCGATCTATTCCGGCGATCCGCAGTGGTTCTCCGACAACATCCCCTGTATGTCGGCCTGCCCCTCGCACACCGATATCTCCCGCTACATCGCCTTTATCGCCGATGGCCGCTACGCCGACTCGTATGAGCTGAACCGCGAGCACAACGTCTTCCCCGGCTGCCTGGGACGGATGTGCGCGCGCCCCTGCGAGGATGCCTGCCGCCGCAAGGAGATCGACGCCCCCATCGGCATCTGCTACCTGAAGCGGGTCGCCGCCGACTACCGGGGCGAGACCCGGCGCGAGACCGCGCCACCGCCGAACGGGCTCTCCGCGGCGGTCGTCGGCGCCGGGGCGAACGGGCTGACCACGGCCCGGCAGCTCGCCCGCAAGGGGTACCAGGTGACCGTTTTCGAGCGGTGGCCGGTGCCGGGCGGGGTGATGTGGACGGGGGTGCCGGAATGGCGCCTGCCACGCGACGTGATCATGGAAGAGGTCGAGCTGATCGCCGACCTTGGGGTCCAGATTCGCTACAACACCGAGGTCGGTAAGGACATCGCGTTCCAGGACCTCGTCGATGACTACGACGTGGTGGTGATCTCCGCCGGGTGCCAGTTGCCGCAGGAGATGGGGATTCCCGGCGAGGACCTCGATGGGGTCGTCTCCGGTCTCAAGTTTCTGGAGGAGGTCAGCCTCGGTCAGGACGATGTCTGGGTCGGCAAGCGCTGCGTCACCGTCGGCGGTGGCTTTACCTCGATGGACTGCGTGCGGACGGTGCTACGGATGGGCGCCGACCGCTCTGTGATGACCTACCGGCGCAGCATCCAGGAAATCCCGGTCGACGAGATCGAGCTGGAGGAAGCGGAGCTGGAAGGGGTCGAGATCATGTATATGGTCTCGCCGCAACGGGTCGTCGGGGACGCGAATGGCCGGGTGATCGGGATCGAGATGATCCGCAACGAGCTGGGCGAGCCGGACGCGAAGGGGCGGCGGCGACCGGAGCCGGTGGCTCGCTCGGAGTTCATCATCGACTGCGACATGGTGCTGGTCGCGATCGGACAACGCCAGGACAACAGCTTTCTCGGCGATGTCCTGCCGGAGCGCGACAAGCGCGGTGTGCCGCTGCTCGACCACACCTTGAAGACGACGCTGCCGAACGTCTGGGCGGCGGGCGACTACGTGGTCAACCCGACCAACTTCATCTCCTCGATCGGGGAAGGGAAGCGGGTCGCCGAGATGATCGACCAGCAGCTGCGGGGCGCCCTTCCCAAGCTGAAGGAGATGGAGATCACCCGCGTCCCGACCGAGTACATTGCCACACCGAACCCCCTCATCTCCGAGGGTGTCGCGGAGTGGAGCATGACGGCGATGAGCCGGCGGCTGGTCTGGGGCGACGACTACGCGGGGGTCGGCCGGCAGATGATGCCAAGCTTGCCGTCGGAGACGCGCGGCGTCGGCTCGGGCGACACGACGCTGGAGGTCGAGCTCGGCTACACGAAGCCGATCGGTTTCGAGGAAGCGAAGCGCTGCCTGCAGTGTCAGCTCAACATCTTCATCGACGGCAACCGCTGCATCCTCTGCAACTCCTGCGCGGATGTCTGCCCGCACCAGTGCATCGAGATGATCTCACTCGACCGGATCTACTCGATCGACAACGACCTCGACCTGGCGGAGATGGCCCGCGCCGAGCTGGGGCCGAACGCGGCGGCGATGGTGATCGACGAGCGGGCCTGCATCCGTTGCGGTCTCTGCGTCGACTGGTGCCCGACCGAATGCCTCACCATGGACCACTTCCGCGTCACCCCCGCCGAGGAGCGCGAGAGTGTCGACCTGGCGATCGTCGCGGACGGGTAGGTCGACGATGAGCTAGATACGGGTTGACTCGCTTGAATGCTGGGGTTGGTACGGAGAACGCGATGATCGCCGACGCGGACCTGATCGCAGGCCATATCGAGTCCGATCCCTATCATCCTGGACTCGGCGAGGCCCGGCTCATCGCATCGGGGGTGTCGGTATGGGCGGTGATTGGCCACCTGGTTAGCGTGGATGGTAACATCGATCAGGCGGCCGCGGACTACGACCTGTCGCCAGATGAGATGGCGGCGGCGCTCGCGTATTACCGTCTCCACCGAACGGCTATCGACCTGCGACTGGCGGCGAACGCCTCGGGTGCGTTGGTCGACTCGACGCTTCTCGCCTAGCGCCTGTTGACCGCGCTCTACTTCGATCACAACGTGTCGCTCCGCTTGGCCGCCGTGTTAAGAGGGTGGCGCCACGATGTGGCGACAGCCCGCGATATCGGAACATCTCGCTGGAGCGACGGCCGGCATCTGCTGATGGCATCGGACCTTGGCCGGGTACTCATCACCCACAACGAGCGCGATTTTGTGCTGCTGCATGACGCCTGGGTCGCCTGGGGTGCTGCCTGGGGAGCGACCGCCAGACATCATGGCATCGTCGTGCTGCCCCAGCGAGAGCAGTGGTCACCCCTTCGAGCGGCTAACGAGATTGAAGGACTCACTGGCGGCCGGACAAGCGTGGCCGCCGTGCCGACATTCAGCGCGCAACTCTTCGTCTGGCGACCAAGCCGTGGCTGGCATGCTGTCGCCATCCTGTAGGGGATCTCTCGACAGTCACCTGACGAACCAGCGGTGAGCTTCCGGGATCGTTCCACGTCGTCCCCCACGACGAGCAGGCGAGCGTTGACCACGTCGATCCGCGCGGACGGGCAGCTCCCGGAGCACTGACCACGAGTGCCGAAGAGTGCCCTACAATCATTCGGCGTGGGCTTCGACGCGCTGTGGTTGTTATGTCGCTGTTTACCCGTAGGAGTTGATGGTGACAGCCTCGCCACTCATGCCGGATTCCGGTGCGTCGTTCGAGCGCTTTGCGCGTCAGCATTTCTCGCATCACTGGGGTGTGGATCTCGCTGAGCGGTCGGTGCTCGTTTCAGGGACGGTGCCGAAGAAGTTCGATCTTGTCAGCGAAGATGGCCGGTATATTGGCGACGCCAAGTGGTATCGCAACATCCCGGTTCCCGCGGCCAAGTGGTCGACGATCTCGGAGTATGTCTGGCTGTTACAGCGATCAACGGCCGAGAAGGTCTTCCTGGTCTTCGGTAACGACATTGAGATACCGCAAAGGTACCTGAATCGGTTTCGACCGCTTGTCACTCCCGTGGAGTTCTATTTTCTTGATCAATCCGGATGTCATCACCAGCTGTAATGCTATGGCGGGAAAGTCGATGGGCGGCTAACGGTCCCATTGTGCGGGCGAAGTCTTCCGGGTGGCAGGTAGCCGCGAGAGTGGGAGAAGCTTGATACGGTGCCGTACGCTCTGCGGAACGCCGCCGTTGTCGCGGTGGCTCGTTGACACCAGGAATCGGAGTGAATCAACCATGCCGAAGATCGCCGTGACGGTGCCGCACCAGTTGACCGAGGCGGAGGCGTTGGAGCGGGTCAAGGGGCTGCTCGGCGACCTGAAGCAGGAGTACGCCGGGACGTTCAGTCAGCTGCAGGAGAGCTGGCAGAACAGTGAGGGGACCTTCGCCGTCAAGGCGATGGGGATGGACCTGTCGGGCGACCTCTCGGTCAAGCCCGACCGCGTCGACCTGAACGGGAAGTTGCCGCTGACGGCCGCTCCGTTCAAAGGTCGTGTCGAGCAGATGATTCGGCAGCGCATGGAGCGGCTGCTGGCCTGAACCAGGAGCCGCTCCACACCGTTTGCTCGCGCCCGGTTATGCTGACGCGCCGTCAGGAGCCGTCAGCGGTCGATCGAGTTGCCTGGCGCGCCGCTGTCAGGGCGTCCTCGACGGCCTCACGGGTGATCGCGCCGTGGGAGGCGGTCCAGGCGACCTCGCCACCCGAGAGCACCATCACCTGGGGCGACTCGTGCCTGATGCCGGTCCGATCGGCCAGGCCAAGGGAGAGCGCCTCGGAGCCGGCGACATTGATCGTCGGGATGTCGCCGCCGAGTTGCTTCAGCTGGCGATGGGCCATGGCGCTGACGATGCACCAGGGGTCGTGCTTGAAGACGAGTACCGGCTCCTCGTGGGAGCGGCTGAAGAGAGTGTCGACCTCCTCAGTGCCGGCAACATCGACGAACTGGCTCTCGTTCGCGTTCTTCTTCGATACCATCGCTTGGTCATGCTCCTCTGCGTCGTCATCGATCACGCCATTCATCTGGGAACTGTACGCCATCTGATGGGTCTCACTCCTCGGCCACTTGCAGAAACTCCGCCGAGACGAAGCCCTTGCGGTCCGCGTTCTCCGGATCGACGACCGGGACCCAGGTGATATCGTCAGCCTCGACCGGCTCGCCGGTGACGGTCAGGGTCTGGCCAGCGGCCAACCCGGCGACGATCGACGCCGAGGTCGACGGACCGGAGCGCAGGCGGACATCGTCGTTGGTGACGGTGACCGTGGCGCCGGTGACGAACGATCCATCGCCGGGGGCGGTTCGGTTGCCGAGGGGCACCAGTCCAAGCCGGAGCAATGTCACCTCTCCGGCGCCGCCGACGTCGTCCGTTGCCGCCATGCCACGGGGGAAAAAGAGCGCCTGACCGCGGCTGACGGTGAAGGGCGCGTCCGGAGTTGCCTGTCGAGGCGCTCCGAAGCCCGTATCAGCGATCTCGACGGCGCCTTCGACGACCGAGCCGCTGATGCTGCCCGCTTCGATGGTGACCAACGCGGGGCCTGGGTAGGCCGTCAGGCGGCTCCCTGGCGTCAAGGCGAACCGCTCCAACGTGATGCCGCTGGCCCCGTCTGGCGGCGCGGTGATGGTGGCTCGTCCAAGCAGGGTCGAGGTGATCCCGCGATCGCTCGCCGCCGCCGGGGTGCCGTCCAGGGGAAAATCGACCGGCTCTGACCCGGCGGGGGCGTCCTCCCCGGCCGGGAGCATGGTGATCGCCAGCAGTGAGGCGGGCTCGTCGCTGTCGTTGCGAAAGGTGAGCGGGGTCCGGGTCGAATAGGCGATCCGGTCGCCGGTTGTCAGCCTCACGTCCTCCCCGACCGGGGCAATCGCCGTGCCTTCGTCGTCGGCGGGGAGGAGCACCGCCGGACCGTCGACCCGGACGGTGATCTCCCCGCGCTCGACGAGGCCGAACTCCGGACCCGGGTGGCGATGCGGCGCCGAGACGGCGCCCGGCGCGAGCGAGAGGCGGAGCAATTGCAGCATTACCGGCGCGGACGGGAGCTGCTCGACGGTCGCCTGCAGCAGCAGCGTGCGGCCGCCGGTGTCCAGTTCCGGCGTTCCCTGCGCTCGCGAGTTCGCCACCACGGGGCGCGCACCAAGGAACAAGGTGAGGAGCGCGACGATCAGGAGTGCCGCGCCGTGCCGCTCGGATGAAGGGGGCAGGCGCGCACGACGTGCACGGTCTCCGGTCACAAGGCAACTCCTTGAAGCGATCGCGAGATGACGAAGTCTCTCTCGCAACCCCCGGACCGCCAATGCCCCTCACGGAGTCGCGCCAAGTGGGGGGCTGGTATGGGTTCTCGCGAAGACAACTCCTGGGAGTGCCCGTGAGGCGACCGGCGGGATCGCGAGGAGCCATCTGGCAGCGAACCCCGTTCCGCCCTGCGAGCGTCACGCTGTCGATCCCTTCGCTGCCCGCGGCCCGCCAGCCGTCAACTGGCGGTCGGGCATATGGTTGCATGCCGTGCGTCCCTACCGGAGCGGCGCTGTTGGTCCGCCCACTGGCTAGATGGGGGAGCGCGATATGGCACCCATGGGCGCACGCCCCGCTCGGAGTGGCTGATGATGGCGCGCTCGTGCCTGATCGCCGCTCCTCGGGCGGGGTGGCTCCCGCGGGGATAGCGGGTGGCACCGTGCCCCACGAGGAGCGGCATCCCCACCGCCTGACGACGGACGACGGCCTCTCCAATGAGGTGCCAGGTCGTGCGGTCCCTGTTCGCGCCGAACCGCGCTCGCGTTCGCTCGTTCTCGCTGGCCGCTCCCGGATGCGGCGACCAGAATGGTATGATCCACGACAGTGATTGATGAGTCCGGCGCGCGCCTGCCGGGAAGCGGACGCTGTCGCGCGGGCTGCTTGGGGACTGGGATGGGTATGAGACGTATCGGGCAGGCGGCTCGGGCTGCTTGCCTGGTGGCGCTGATGGTCGGGTCGGGGCTTGCGTCGAGGACGGCGCGTGCCCAGGACGAGACGCGCACGCCCGACCGACCGCCACGCGTCGAGACGACAGCCGCGCCGGTCGATGACGGCAGCGGCGGCGACGCCAGTGTGACCGTTGACGGCCCCGATCTCTCGTCGACGACCGGATTCGTCGTCGACGATTCTGCCGTGACGGATGCCGATCTCGCCGCTTCGACCGATGTTGCGGGAAGCGCGGTGCCCTTGAGCCCGGCCGCAAGTCTCCCCGCTGACGGCGCGGCGACCGACGGCATGGTCACCGGCGGCTCCGCCGGGGCGACGATCCTGATCGCCGACACGATCGGGGGTGCCGACGGTCCCGCCGGTGACGGCGGTGATGCGTCGGTCGATGTCGCGGTCGGCACGGTCAGCGCCGGGCAGGCGACATCTGGGACCGGCATTGGCGGCAGCGGGCTCGATCTGCTCGACCCGGATATCGATCTCCTCCTCGCGAGCGGGGTGGCCGGCGGCAATGGTGATGAGCCGCTGCTCGATGCCGACGGGCTCGATGAGGCGCGCCTGACCGGGCTGCTCCTCTTTGGAGAGCCAGCCGGCGACTCGGTCGGCCCGATCGCGGGTGGCGCGGCGACCGGTGGGTCGGCGGTCGCCGGTGATGCGGCGCTCTTCATCTCAATCGGCGATACGGTGGCTGGCATCGGCGGTGGTGACGCCTCGGTCGTGGTGACGGTGGACAGCGTGATCGGTGGCAACGCCGTTGGCGGTGACGCCACCGGTGGTGGCGCCTTCGGCATGGGAGGAGCCGCGCTCGGTGGGGCCGCCACGGGTGGTGCGGCGATCGGTGGCGACGCAACCCTGTCAATTGCGATCGGTGAGACGCGGGCGCCCGGTGGTGGCGACGCTGATGCGTCGGTGGCCGTCGCGGTCGGTCGGCTGGTGGGCGGCGATGCCGTAGGCGGCGACGCATCCGGCGGAACGGCCTGGGGCTGGCCCGGCTTTGTTGCCGGTGGTGGCGATGCGAGTGGCGGACAGGCCCTGGGTGGCGAGGCGACCCTGGCAATCGTCGTCGGCGATGCTACGGGTGGTCGGTACACGGGGAGCGTTGGTCAGGTAGTGGGAGGAACCGCCCACGGTGGGACGGCGACGGGAGGTGACAGCAGTCTGGACCCGGCATCGGTGGTCGTGTCGATCGAGGTTGAGTAGTCGCTGGTAGAATTCGTGCGATACACGAACGACAGGTCGTCTGATTGGTACAACGCGGTTAGTCGGGTGCGCGACGCGCGTGCGATGGCAGATTGGGGTGATCCGGGAAGGATCGCGACCGGATGGGAGGACGAGAAATGGACGCGTTGAGAACGAGATGGTTGGTCGCGGCACGGGTTGGACTCGCGGTGACGATGCTCGGTGCATGGGTTGCGGTCGCCGGCACGGCGGCGGCTCAGGATGATGGGACCCCAGCGATCGACGCCACGGTCGTGGCTGACATCACGGTTGAGGGTGGCGACGCGACCGGCGGCAATGCTTCCGGCGGCGACGCGGTTGTCACGATGGACGCCGGGAATACCGACGGTGGCTGCGGATGCGGCACCGAGGTCGAGCAGAGCGTCGACACGGTCACGGGCGGTACGGCGAGTGGGGGCGATGCCGTTGGCGGTGATGGCTTGAACGCCTTCGTCGACGCCAATCTGGTCGTCGATGCCGATATCGGGGTCGATGTGACCGCCGACGTCTCGGTCGTCGCGAATGCCGATGCCGGCCTCGCGGGTGTGCTTCCCCAGAGCGCCGATGGCCTGTCGACATCTGCGCAGCCAGTCGACACCGCGGCGGCGACCGAAGGGGTCTCCTCGGGCGTGAGCGACGCGACCGCGATCCTCGATTCGCTGCTGGGGAGCCTGGGCGGCCTGCAGCTGCTGACGCTCGATGCCGATCTGGCGCTCGGGGTGACCGGAGGTGACGCGGTCGGCGGCAATGCCGATGGTGGCAACGCCGTCGTTGCGCTGTCGATCGGTGACACGACCGGCGCCAATGTCGCGGTGACGCAGCATGTCGGCACCGTGACGGGTGGTCTGGTCAGCGGTGGCGATGCGACCGGTGGCGATGGGATCGAGCTGGACGTCCTGCTCGACGCCGATGTCGATCTCATCGTCGATGCGAACGTCGACGTGGTCGTCGATGTGGTGACCTTCGCCACTGTCGATGCCACGCTGCTGGCACCGGCGCAGCTTGGGCCGGTGACGCTCAACTAAGCGCTTTCGACCGGGGAAGCAGTTCCCCGGACATCAGGGACGGGGTGGTGATGGCGCTGCGCCAATGCCACCCCGTTTCTGTCTCCCAGCGGCGACGACCATGGTCGATTGCCGGCGTGGCGGCTGCCGATAGCCAGCGCTGTTGTTGGGCGTTACCGGTAGGGAATCATGATGATGCCGCATTCCACGGGTCAGCAGATCGACCCTCACCTGGAGCAAGCACCCGATCTGCGGGAGCGACTGAGCGCCGATCGCCACCGGCCGTGCTACCACTTCCTGCCGCCAGCGAACTGGATGAACGATCCGAACGGGGTAGTGCAGTGGAAGGGGCGGTATCACCTCTTCTATCAGCACAACCCGTTCGGTCCCCTCTGGGCGACTATGCATTGGGGTCACGCGGTCAGCGACGACCTCGTCCACTGGATCGATCTGCCGATCGCGCTGGAGCCGACACCCGGCTCACCGGATGAGGATGGGTGCTTCTCCGGCTGCATCGTCATCAACAATGGGGTCCCGACGATCATCTACACGGGGGTCCGGGGCGACGCGCAACTGCCATGCCTGGCGACGAGCGACGACGACGATCTGGTGACGTGGCGAAAAGATCCTCGAAACCCGGTCATCCCGGCTCCTCCTTCCCTTGATCTGGTTGGCTTTCGCGATCACTCGGTCTGGCAGGAGGAAGGTCTCTGGCACCAGCTGATCGGGGCAGGCATCCGCGATGCCGGGGGGACGGCGCTGCTCTATACGTCGCCCGACCTGGTGCGCTGGAGGTATCGTGGACCGATCATGACGGGCGACCGGGATCGGGACAAGCCATTCTGGACGGGCACGATGTGGGAGTGCCCTGACCTTTTTCCCCTTGGCGACCGGCACCTGCTGGTCGCCTCGATCTGGGACGACCGGCGCGTGCAGACGCTGAGCTATGCCGCCGCGTTTCTCGGGACGTACCGGGAGGGTCGATTCACGCCGGAGCACGAGGAGATTCTCGATCCCGGCGGGCATTTCTACGCCCCGCAGACGATGTGCGATGCGACGGGCCGGCGGTTGATGTGGGGGTGGCTCTGGGAGGGTCGCGGTCCGGGGGCGATCATGGAGGCGGGCTGGTCCGGTGTCATGTCGCTCCCTCGCCTGCTCTCGCTCCGGCCGGATGGCAGTCTCGGTGTTGAACCGGTGCCGGAGCTGGAGATCCTCCGCGGCGAGGCCAGCCGGATCGGTCCGGTCGATCTTCCGACCGGGCAGCTGCTGCCGTTGCCGAGCCTGGCGGGTGACAGCATCGAGGTGGCGATCGAGCTGGAGGTTGGCGACGCCGCGGAGGTCGCGGTGATGGTTCGTACCTCACCCGGCCGGGAGGAAGAGACGGTGATCCGCTATAACCGGATCGGGCGGCAGCTGCTGGTCGACAGCGCGCGGTCGAGTCTCGACACGCCGAGCGACCGGGAAGCGCGGGCGGCGGTCCTGCCGCTCGGGGCCGGGGAGACGTTGCGGCTGCACATCTTCGTCGACCGGTCGGTGATCGAGGTCTTCGCCAATGACGTCGTGGCCATCGCCGATCGGGTCTATCCCACCCGCGCCGATAGCACCGGCGTCAGCCTCGTGGCGCGAGGTGAGCAGGCCCGGCTGCGCTCCGCGACCGGGTGGACGCTGGCATCAATCTGGTAGACCAGGGAGGAATGTCGTCCCGTCGCCAGGTGACATGATGACGGGTCGGAAATAAACGTCGCGGTGATGATCCGCCGATGGCGGGGTCGTCACCGGGTGGCGGTGGATGAGAGGAGCAGGGCATGGACGCGTTCGAGCTCGATGCGGTGATCGCGCAACATGGGGAGAGTGGCGAGGCGTATCTCCAGTTTCTGAGCCGGGGATCGCTGAGCCTCGGTCTGTATGTCCTCCCAGCGGGTGGTGACGATGCCCAATCCCCGCATGCAGAGGACGAGGTCTACTACGTGGTCTCGGGTCGCGCCGCGATCCGGGTCGGCGACGAGGACCGGCCGGTGCGGGCGGGATCGATGGTCTTCGTGGCGAAGGATCTTCGTCATCGCTTCCATAGCATCGAGGAAGAGCTGCGGCTGCTCGTCTTCTTCGCCCCGGAGCACACGCCGGCGGTGTGACCCAGGGCGCGGCGACTCAGGCCGCGACGATCGGTGCCGGGGTCAGCCTCCGGCAGGGTGTCCGCGAGAGACGCCGGTGAGGTCTCGAGCCCGACCATCATGGGCCAGGCAAGGGTGACGACGATCCGCCGATGGACGCAGCGATTGTCGACGAGTGCCGCGGTTGCGGCACGTCCGGCACCGGGCAGGTCGGTTCCTCTTGCTGCCAAGATTGACGTGACCAGCGGGACAGCGTCATCATGGATGAGCCAGTCAGATGGAGGTGACCATGTCGACGCTTGCCCCACCAGCCACGTTTCTCCCGCGACCATTGACGTATGACGACCTGATCGCGATGCCGGACGACGGTCAGCGATACGAGCTCATCAACGGGGAGGTCTGCGTGAGCCCGGCGCCGCATCGGGTGCATCAGAAAATGTCGTTTCGGCTCACGTTGCAGGTGGGCGGTCATGTTGAAGAACTTGGGCTAGGCGAGCTCTATCACGCTCCGGTCGATGTTCGGCTTAGCCCGTACGATATCGTTCAACCCGACCTCATTTTTCTGCGCCGCGACCGTCTCCATCTCTACCAGGGTAGCATCGTCGAGGGACCACCCGATATCGTGGTTGAAATCCTGTCGCCGTCTACGCGGCAGGTCGATCTCGTCCGGAAGGCGGCGCTCTATGCCCGGGCCGGGGTGCCGGAGTACTGGCAGGTTGATCTCGATGCGAGAAAGCTGCGAATCCTGGTCCTGCATGAGGGTCAATACCGTGAGGTCGCGGTCGATGCGGAGGGACATCTGCGCTCGGTCGTCCTGCCCGATCTGGTGATCGACCCAGACGTGCTGTTTGCTCACCTCGGGTAACCTGACCCGGTCGCGCAAAGATCTGGCGCGGGAGGGAGAGATGGTCTCGTTCGGTGGCGTCGTGTGGGCGGGAGCGTAATCGTGCGGGTTGGCGACTTCGAGATTCTCGACGAACGGTTTCGCCGGTGCGTGACGGCAAGCGCCCGGGTCGAGCGGCTTTTTGAGGGGTGCCGGTGGGCCGAAGGCCCGGCCTATCTGCCGGCCTGGCGGTCGGTCATCTGGAGCGACATCCCCAACGATCGTATGCTGCGCTGGGATGAGACGACTGGCGTCACCGGCGTGTTCCGCCAACCGGCGAACTACACCAATGGCCACAGCGTCGATCGGCAGGGCCGCCTGATCAGCTGCGAGCATGGTGGGCGGCGCGTGACGCGGACCGAGCACGATGGGACGATCAGCGTCGTCGCCGAGCGGTACCAGGGAAAGCGCTTCAACAGCCCGAACGATGTCGTCGTCAAGTCGGACGACTCGATCTGGTTCACCGATCCGCGGTACGGCATTGACTCCGACTACGAGGGACATCGCGCCGAGGGGGAGATCGGCGCCTGTCATGTCTACCGGGTCGACCCGGCGACCGGTGCCTGCCGGGTCGTCGCCGACGACTTCGAGCGTCCGAACGGACTGGCTTTTGCCCCTGATGAGCGACGGCTCTACATCGCCGACACGGGCGCCACGCATCGAGCTGATGGCCCGCGCCACATCCGCGTCTTTGACGTCACCCCGGACGGTACGCTCTCCGGCGGCGACGTCTTCGCGACCTGCACGGTCGGGCTTTTCGATGGGTTTCGCCTTGATGAAGCCGGGCGTATCTGGACGAGTGCCGGCGACGGCGTGCATTGCTATGATCCCGATGGCACCCTCCTCGGCAAGGTGCTCGTCGGCGAGGAGGTGGCCAACGTGGTCTTTGGTGGACCGAAACGCAACCGGCTCTTCATCTGCGCGACGACCTCCCTCTACGCCGTGATGCTGCCGGTGAATGGGGTGAAAAGCGTCTGAACGGGGCGCCGCAAGGCCGGCAGGCGGGGTGCGAGCTCCCCTGGAGTTAGACGCTGAGGTCACGAGGACATCTGTGGGGGGCGGTGACCGATGGTCTGAGGCCGTGCTCGCGCGGGCTCACTTCGGCCTTGCGCTCGTGCCGGGGGCGCTTGACAGCGTGAGCCCACCCACTATCATTAGGGAACCAATGCGCGGCGGAGTCCGGTGACGGTCGACCGCTCAGCGCACGGACGATGCATTGAGGAGAGGAACAGACGGATGTCGGCGACGATGACACTGCTATCGATCACCCCTGAGGCCGTCTCCCAGTTGAAGGGTTTCCTGGCTGAGCAGGGTACGCCAGAGGCCGGGCTGCGCGTCTTCGTCGCACCCGGTGGGTGCTCGGGGCTGCAATACGGCATGACGGTCGAGGAATCGGCCGAAGACGGCGACGAGATTATTGAGACGGAGGGCGTTCGCCTGATGGTCGATAATTTCAGCGCCATGTACCTGGCTGGTGCCGAGGTTGATTACGTCAACTCGCTGATGGGTGGAGGCTTCACGGTCCACAACCCGAACGCGGTGGCGTCCTGCTCGTGCGGTCACTCCTTCGACACGGGTGGCAACGCCCCCACGTCCCATGGCTGCGGCTGCGGGTAAGTCTCCGAGTGGAATCGAGCAC
>JAABUS010001644.1_pt1 | contig 47317 bp, 8 predicted proteins | sample 5560161 | NCBI WGS metagenome assembly JAABUS01 (sample SAMN10711885, study PRJNA513376) | rock metagenome | isolation source: Antarctica rocks | place: Antarctica: Victoria Land, Trio Nunatak nord | collected 2016-01-04 | reverse complement strand
TTGAATGGCGCCATGGCCATGAATGGAATAGGGCCATGGCCATAAGTGGGGCCATGCATGGGGGCCATGTTGGTGGCGCATTCTAAATTTAGGTATTCTCACCAGCCAAAAACATTCTCAGGAGCGCTCATAGGGACTAATAGCGCTCGAGAGTCAGGATATAGTATCACCCCGCTTAACCCAGCTTAACTGGTTTATATACGCTCATAGCGCTCAGAGCCTGCCCTACACTTTTGTAGATATAAATATTATATTATTAAAAAATAGTATAATAGTAAAAATTATACTTTATAATTTAGCTCTTATAATAAAGCGAGTAATTTAAAGAGGGAATTAATAATATTATAATAATTATACTAGTTATTATAGGAAGTATCGGCGAATAAACTAATAAAATTAACTCTCTTTCGATCTCGTTAATATAAATAATACCCTACGCGATTTTAAAACTAGTTAATAAACCCGCGCCGTACGGATTTATTACTAGGTTAATTAATAAATATAATACTCGAAGGCTTTAAAATAAAAGTTAGAATTATAAAACTTTTTAATATAAAATTAAATTTAACCTCTAGCCTAGTCGTTAAAGTATTTTTATATTTATTATCGGTTAATAATATATATTTCTAAATATACTACTCGTTATATTTTAATATATTTTTATTTAATCGCTTAAGTCCGGTATTAAAAAAGTTAATAATTAAATTTAGAAAGAATTTATTTTATTTAATATAACGAATAAATAATTTATAAATAAAGTTAAGAGTTATATTTTAAATATCCTTAACGGTATTTTTAACTAGATATATAATTAAAGAGGGTTTTCCGAATATAAACTCTATTATTCTTTTTAACTCTAGAAAGTATAAGTTATTAAAGACCTAATTTTTATATAATATATTATTATATTTAGAATAATAGAACCGGCTATATTAAAATATTTTAAAATTATTATTAAATAATTTAAAAAGGTGGTCGAGTTCGAAATTTATATTTATTATTCCCCGTAGATTTATAAAATTATTCGTTAATATATATTTTTATAATCTTATTATTATTACCGGTGAATTTATTATATAAAGTATATAAAGTAGGGTTTATATATATTTTAAAATACTAATAACGTTGGCCTAAAAGAGAATTATAATATAATATAAAATATAACGGAGTAGGTTAATATTAATATATTTAATAATATATCGTAGGGTTAAATAAATTTCGACGTATATATAAAAATTTTAATAATTTTAAAATTATTAATCGCGAGTAGATAAAGATTAGGTATATATAATTTTAGAAATCTTTTCTAATACGTAAAACTAGATATTAATATTTAAAGTATTTTACGCCGCGAGTTAGGATACGATATTCTTTATATATTAAAAATTTATAAATTATTATTTTAAGATTCTAATTTACGTTCCTATTATATATATTTAATAATTCATCGGTAAATCTCAAAAGTAAATATTAATATACTTTAAATACTATTAACTCTATTAGAAAGCCGTCTACGGGTTTATATTAAAACTCTATATTAAATACCGACCCGAGGTTTAATAGGATTAGTAAGTCGGGGGTCTAAATAGGGTCCTATTAATAAATAATATTTATTATTAGTAGATTCAGTAACTCTAGTTTATTATATATATATATTAATAACTTTCGTAATATAGGTTTATTATTCTTTATAAACTTTATTAATTATTTAAATTACTAGTCGTTACGTCCTTAAATATTTTACGAGTATTTAATATTATTTAGATTTTATAACTCCTTTAGGTCTTTCTTAACTCTAAATTTATTTAATTCGAACGGCTTTAATAGTTTACCTATATACGTAGTATCGTCCGAGTCGGATAATCTTAGAGTATAAAAGGATTCTCATAACCCGGCGGATTCCTAGTAGATATATACACTCGCGTTTATATAAATAAATAGCTTAGATCTCTTCTTTAAATACTACTATATAGTAGATATAGATTTATTTACTATTATTTATATTAATTATTTAATCGTTACCTAGGATCCTCCTTATATATAGTATTAACGGATAAATATATTATTTACTCGTCTTTTAACTACCTTTATTTTATTTTCTTATACTTCGCTTTATCGTTTATAATTTAATTATTTTTATTTTATAATTATTTCTTATCTTATAGCCCCGCGATAAGATAGATCTAGTTTAAAAGGGTATAAAAACTCTATAACTATTATACTTTAATCTCGAAATCGTCTTTATTATTATTAATACTAGTAATTTTCGCGTTAAATATATCCTCTTCCTCTTCCCCCGATTAATATTCCTTAACGACCGGGCTACTAGGTATATCTTCGGCCTATATATTTAAAATTAACTAGTAATATTTATAAACTATCTTCTCTATATATACCGAAGTTATATCGCCCGCTATTTACCTTTATTCTTAGGTTATATTATTATCCTCGTTAATTAAATTAATAGTATCCCCGTCGTGTAGCGAGTTAATAGTATTATTATCGAGTAGCGAGTTAGTAGTATCTTCTATTTATATTTCTATAATTATTTTTACGAAGTCCGGTTCACCTTTTAGGTCCTTTAAGGATTCTTTAAATAAATAAATTACCGGCTATCGATAGTCCTTACTATATATATTTCTATTATAAATATTTATTATACGACCGTATAATATCTTCGTAACGATATATACTTTCGTTTCTCTTTACTCGTACTACGTTCTCGTAACCTATTCGAATATGACTCGAAGATCTATTAGTATAAATATTAATATTTATATCTTAGGAGGTTATCTTATCTCTAATTTTATTATCGTTTTATCTTTTAATAATATAATATTTTATTTCGTATTCTTTAAACCTATAATAAAGCGTCGTTACTATAAGAATAATTATACTAGTAGGTAATAGATTTTATATATTTTCGTAATACCGCCCGAGCCTAATACCGCTTACTTTATTATAAAAGAATATACGATATATTATTACTACGATAAATAGTATTAAGAAACGACCCTTATACTAGACCCGTAAATAATAAACTTTTATTCGGATATAAGAGGTAATAATATTTATATTATTTTATAGATCCGGAAGGGTAAACCGTAAATCGAATATATAGTCCGAGGTATTATTCTTAGTCTACTCTATTATTAGGCCTAGGTATTCTATTATTATTTAAACCTAACTTCGTATCTTCTTTATTATTTAATTTCTAAAATCGGTTAGGTTATTTAGGAGTTACGTTATTATTAATTATTACTTAATATATAACGGGTAGTATATAAAAGTAGAGATTATAACTTTCCGTACTTTTTTAGGAGTAGGGATATCGCCCGAGTTATATAACCGGCCTAGAACCTACGATCTTTATATATATTAAAATAAAACTTTTTATTCCTTCTACGTCCTAGTTATAAAGTTATTTATTTTTATATAATAATATTCCGGCCACGGCGTTAGGCTATTAATATCGTTACTATTTATAATTTTTAAAAGAAATATAAGCGTAGTAGTATTTATAATATACTAGTAAGTTTTAGAGCTTTTGTATTCTACTTTATAACGGCGGTATTTTTTATTTTAAAGAGTCGAAATTAAAGCCTATATAATACTTTTATCGCTTTTATCTTTATATTTAATATCGGATATAGTTATAAGTATAGGATATAAAGGGGGCGGACGTCTAGGCGTAATATATTTAAATTTTAAAATATAACGATTAAAAGAGAATAATAGTATCTATTTTATTTTACCCTATTATTACTACTTATATTATAAACGTGATTCGTTATTTCTTTACCGCCGCTACTCGCCTCGTATAACCTATAGAGATTAATTACTATCGGATTAACCGTTTAGGAGAAACTTATTAATAATATATCTCTTTTCTTAAGGTTCAGCCCCTTCGTTAATTTTTATTTATATTCGGTTATAGGCCTAATCTCGGTGGCCACCTTTTATTTAAATATTTATACCGGTCGCTTTTTAATTTAAAAAGAATAACCCTTATCTAGCGATACCTAATTATTTCGTTATTATATTATTAGGTATATTAATTATATCTAAATATAATATATTTTTACCGTACTATTTATTAAATTTAAAGGATACCTCTTCGCGTCGAAGCCCTTTTAGGGGGCTCCTCTTATAATCGGAATTTATTCTCTATATATTAATATACCCGATATATATTCGATAAAGGTCGACGATTTACGCCTTTTTTCTAAAATTACAACTAACTATTAAGGTCGTAAATATTTAATAATAATAACCGAGATTATTTTTATTAAATATAATATTAGCTCCTATTTATAAGAGGGAGTTAATATAATTTACGATTATAGTATAATTTTTATTTCGAAAGCCTATTTATTTCGTTTCTTATATAAGAGTTATTAGCCGTATATATTTCGTATAATTAAGAAGATATACTTTAGTAATAATTATAAATAGGCGGTCCTTTTTAGGGCTAAAGTTATCGGGAGAAAAATACTCGTCGATATTAATATTAATTATTATTTTAGAAAGGACTACCTAGTCGTTTATAAATATATTAATAATATCCTCGAAATTATAATTATTCTTTTTTACGCGTTTTCTTTACCCTTTTATACTATTTTCTTTATCGCTATTATTTTATATACCTTCGTTATGGTCTCCTTAAAGGGACTTAATATATTATTATATTAATAGTCGTTTTATCTAATCGTATATTTAGATATATTTTTCGTTTTTTCGTCTCCTTCGTAGTTTACCCCTTCGTCGTAGTAGTTTTCGTAATAACTTTCGACTTTTAATCTTTCGTTATTATTAAGATTTACCCGTTGTTTATCTACTATATCGAATCGACTTTATTAGAAATCTATGGCGTGAAGCTATTATTTAGTAATAATATATAAAAATTAATAAAGGGATTACTCAGAATCCGGGATAAAAAAAGGGCGAAAATTTTAAAAAGAGGTAGTTTTTCTTTAGCGCGTCGTTATTATATTATTTTAATTATCTTTATTAGTTTAGCTTAGAGATTCTTAACTAAATTAAATAAAAATTTACCGAGTCGGTTAAGGTCTTATCGGTATTAAACTCGAAATCTTATCCGAATCGAATTATTATATCTTTAACTCCTCTTATCTCTCTTTTATACCGTAAAATAGTTTATTTATAATATAATATTTTTAAATTATCCTCGTTTATATCTCTTTAGTTATTAAAGTTATCTTTTTTTTATTACCTCGACGAATATACGTTAGGCTTATTAAGGGGATCGATTTAAATTATATTTTAAATACTACCTATTAAAATAAATATCGACGATTATATCCGGTAGCGGACCCTTTATATACGGTATAATATATTAATAATATATATTATACCGCCGGCTTTTAAACTATATCGATAGGATATAAAACTACGCTATTAAACCTAGCGATTAAATTATATCTTCGTATTATTCGACGATAGTTAGAATTCTTATTCTATCTATGATTATTTATATAAAGAGAACCTTTATTAGCGAATATATTATAAATTAACGGAATACTACCCTATACGGCGCCGGGAGCGTTTTAATAATTTAAAGAAAAGAAATCCGGGTTAAAATAAACGGCGCGAGGTACTAACTAGATCCGATCCTCGTAATTTATTAATATAAATATAATAATAGGTAGGGGTAGTATCGGGGTAATCGTTATAATAAATCTAGAAACTAGAATATAATAGTATTAAATATATATAAGAATAAATAGTCTAAAGAAACCTTTTTTCGATTATACCCGTTATTTCTCTTTTATTCCTTTTAATTTAAAATATAGCTATATTACTAGAAAAGTAGGCCAATATATATAAAAGCGTTTATAAAGAATTTATATTTGGATAATAAAGTATTTAGCGTCCTATACTTTTAATAAAGTATAATATAATATAAATAAAATAAAAGTTAAAGAGAATAAAATATTTATAATTTAATATTAACCGAATAGTATATTTCTTTTTCGGGTTTTACTCGGACCATTTTTTTATTTAATATAGTATCCGAGTCGGATACTATATATACTATAAAATTTATAAATAAATTATATTCGTTATATTACGACGCCTTCTACCGAGAGTTACTCACTAGCGAAGACGAGGTTATAGAGGATATAATTATTTATTCCTCTACCGACCTCTACGTCGTTAATAGTTATAATATTATATATTATCTATATTTAAAAGAATTAACGTCTATTATACCCGGCTAGTAAATTATAAATAATTACTAAATATAGTAGTTAAGTATACGATAAAAGAACGTAGATATTCTAGAAATAACTACTAGTAACGGGTATTAAATTATAGAAACTACACTATTTAAATTAATATCTAGACCGAATTTAGCCTTTACGTTAACCTAGTATTATATATAGTATATATTCTTAAGGTAATTATTATATATTAACGTTAAGGTACTTTATATATTAAATAGGTATAAAAGTAAATACGATATAAAAGTCTTTAATCTATATTACTCCTTTTAATCCATTATTTTATTTAGTTATCGGTAGTCGTTATCGGCCTATAATATTATACTTATATTAAATATAAAGGGCGGAGTTATAAATTTTATAAAAAAAATAAATATTAAATTTATAGGTTATAAATTACTCGGTTTATAACTTAAAGTTTATTAAAAGAAGGTATTAATTTTAGGAAGGATAAATTTAGCCTATAACTTCTAGTTTAAATAACTTTTATCGTTTAAAATAAAATAATATTTATATATTTTTTTATTCTTTTAAGATAAGCGCGTGACCCGCCCGTTATACTAGATATTAAAGGATTATATCTAGTTTATATCGAGATTAATATTACGGAAGGTACGAGTTAAAGTCACCCTAGTCCTAAAAATATATTTAATAGATAAGAGAAAACGATTTTATTCTCTTCTATAAATAACTAGATATAATCTTCGTTTTATTTAATTTAATATACGGATAAGTTATACTATAAAGACTCGCCGCGGTAGTACTTCTCTAACCTCTATATAAACGTTATTACGAGTTTTAGTTAAGGCCGAAGGGGATATATAATTAAAGTATTAATTTATACCCCTAGAGTCCTAGCGTAGCGGCGAGGTAACGAATTAATTATTAAAGGTAAAATCTTAAATAAATTAAAACCGGTATTTATTTATAGACTATAACTTTATATATATCTACGGCCTTACGGTTTATAACTCGGCGCTAGTAAACTCGTCGAGATAATAAATATAAATACTATTCTTTAAATATTTATTTTACTCTATATATTTCCCTCTAATTTAAGGGATACTATATAATCTTTATTATTATTATACCGAGAACTTACGGAGAGCTCGTTATCTATTACTACTAGGCCGTAGATTCGAGTATATACTAAAAAATTTAATATAATATTAGTTATACGAAGTTTATAAACTTTATTAAAGTAGTTATTAATTATCGATATAGGCGGTAGTCTACTAACCTCTCTAGTAATTAATATAATTTCGCGATACTCCTTTTATACTTCTTTATAAATTCGCGACTACTCTTAATAATATTCTTTTTATCGAGTATCCGTAATTAAGTAACGGATCTATTTTATTTAATAACGAAGAAATTTAATAAACTCGACCGTACCCTCGAAATTCTTAATAAAAGGTATTCGTTCGATTTCGATAAAATTAAGATTTACTTTTATTTTATTTATAATCACTTTTTCTATATCTTTATCTAGGTATATATAAACGAGTAAATTCGTTATTCTTTAACTAATATCCTCGACTTTAAGAAATATTATATATTTAATAAACGGATTTTAATATTACTACGGTTATTTAATTAACCCGATTATAGTTATATATTCCTTTAAGGTACGAGTTTATAAAGTTATAAAAAAACCTTATATAAAAAGTAAACCCTAGCGGTATATTAATTTACGCCTTTAATATAGTTCGGATTTCTTAAGGCTACCCTTCGGTAATATTTTTAAAACCCGCTCTTCGATCTTTTATTTAATCTCTTAAATAAATTCGGCGGCCTTACCCTCTTTAGTCTTAATTTTATAAAACTCGTCTATAAAGATATATCTTATACGGAAATTATATTTAAGGTTAGTACCCTCGCTATATAATTTTTTTAATTTATATCTCGTATAAATAGAAATTATAAATAATTATCGTACTCTCCTCGTCGAGCTTTATACTTTATTAGGGCTATAATATAATAATTCTATATTTATATAAATAAATCGCTTATTAATAACGTAGTAATATATTTTATTAAAATAGGTATAGAAGTATCTAAGTTTTAGAATCTTAATATTTATATTAATTTATTTAGTTTATTATTTTAATTAATTATTTATAATCTTTACTTAGATAATAATAAAGGTAATATTTATCTTAAGAAGAAGAAGAGCGTCCTTATCTTTATATATACTAGGGTAATCGAAGGTTAGTAGGTTCGTAAAAGAACGGATCTTTTAATTTATTTATAACTTTATTTCGTACGGAGGGTATCTACCGTAATAGGGGGAGTCTTTAAAATCCTCGAGAGTCTTAAACCCTTTAATAAAAAAAGAATTATATTTATATACTATATTCTAATATTCGAGAATACGAGAGTTAAAAATTATAAATATCTAGGTCGACTCGGATATTAATACTATCTAAATTAATAATAATATTAGAAAAGATTTAAAGTTAAGTATAAATCTTATTAAAATTTATATTATTATTATTAATAGCCTCTTTATAATAGGAAGCCCGCCGCCTTCTTTAAAGACGTTATATAATTAATAAATATTTAATTTAAGAGTTAGTATCTTATTATCTACTCTTTTTTACGACTTTAATAATTATATAATATATATATTTATCTATAGACTTATTATCGCTTTTTAATTAAAATAGTTTATTTATAAATATTTATATTATATTCTTTTATTAAGGCCGGTCCTCTTCGTTAATTATAATAAAGCTACGGAGTAGATAAATTATAATCGAATCGAAAGATAAAGGGTAAAGAATTTACCGAGTTTCCCGCTCGTTTTAATTTATTGATATTATATTTATATCTGCGACCCTCGCCGCAGTTATTTTCCCTATATTAATATTATATAAGGACGGGTCCCTAGTCTAATACGATTTATTAATAATTAAATTTTATATTGTTTTTTCCTCCTCTTTATCGCTTAATTTATAGCTTAAAAGATATCTCGATAAGGATTTAAAATCGCTTAATTAGAGAAAGTAAAAACGGATCCGGTAAATAATATTCTTAAACGGTAGGAGATAGTATAAAAGGCTTTTTTAAATTTTCGATAAAGAGGTATAAGCGCTTTTAGTCTAAACGTTTTCTTTTCGCGCGAGAAGAGTATAGGTTTTTATAATATAATAGCCGATTATTATCCCGGTATCTTTTATTAATATTAATAATTCTATTAACTAGTGTCTTAATCGTTAAATAAAGTAACTTAATTAACGGAGAGGCCTACGTACGATATAGAGGGGGTATTAAAAACTACCGCGTTAATATATATTAACTAGTATATCCTATAGGCCCTCGTTATATTCGATATTTATATATTCGTTATAAATAGAATACTGGAGTTTATTATAGCGTAGAATATTATATTTATCCTAAAAGCGCTTCGATATTAAGATATAGATTATTTTATTATAATTAAGCCGGAACTATACTATTTTATCGTTATTCTTAATATTATCTTTCGCGGTAGTATTAAGCCGAATTTATCTAATCTAACTATCGCGGCTATACGAGATTTTAAAAAGAATCGATTTAGGATTTATAGATATTCGAGGGGGCGAAGGGCGACTTCCTATATAAAACTTATTTTCTAAATAATTATCTTCGGTCCTTTAGACTTTGGAACGCGAGGATTTAAATAACTCCTCGGATTCTTATTTAAGACCTTAACGGGTCGTAGATTTAATCGCTACTTTATTAAATAAATATATAAATTACCGTATTATCTTATTTCTAAATACGGGAATACGATTAAATAAATTAAGATTAATAATAGTATCATTAATAATTTAACGAAGAATAAGGTTAATTTTAATATTACGTAGATTTCTACTTTAAATATATAACTCTTATATTCTCCTTCTTTAATTCTACTTTAATTATTAGGAAGAGATTCGGCGTATAATATAAACCGAGTTTAATATTTCTAAAATTCTATCGGAGGCTATTTATACCGATTCTAGTATAAAAATAAAGATCCGTTAACGTTATAATAAATAATTTATTTACGATAAAGAACGAGGTTAAAGAAGATATAGTTAATTAAAATAAAATTAAAGAGGGTTAGGAAGTAAAGAGTATAAAATATAATTTATAAATAAAAAAGATAAGATATAATTAATAAATTATAAAAATATAGGTTAACTCGAGTACCTAGAATAAATATCGATAGTTTTATAAATTAAAATTCGTTATAGTTCGGGCTAAAGTATCGGCCGAAGTATAATCGAATAAAACTAAATATACCATTTAATCTATAACCGTCGAATACGGCGGTAGTATAATTAGTACCTCGTTATTTATAGAAAAAACCCCCTTCCTATCTTTCTAAAATAGTAACGAGCGCGGATTATAACTTATATTTATTATATAATAATTAGTTAAACCGAGTTAGATATATAGCTAGAGTACGATTTACTAGTAAAGATAATAACGCGACTAATAATTTAATTTAGAAGGGTAAATAAAAAGGCGTAGCCGACTAATATATACTAAATAAAATAAATATTAACTTTAAATATATAATATATTTAATATTTAATATTTTATATAAATACGCCGATTTACTATATTAGAATTAGTTTATACGGGTTTAATATCTAAAGTAAAATATTATATACTTTACGTATACGCTTTAATAGTAAATAAAATAGGATTTTCGCCTCTTTTATATATTTATAATATAGCCGCTTTAAACTTATAAATATAATTAACTTTAATATTATTATCGCCGATATAATATATAATCCTATCGGTAGAGTTATTATAGACTTTATCTTCGCGGAGGACCTCTTTAAATATCTTAAATTCGATTTTATTTAATATAATATTTATTAGAGACTTCTTCTCCTTTAGGAGTTTAGACGCGAAGAAAAATATATTAATTATTATTTAGGTCGATTATATATAGAAGCCCGTTTCACTAAAAATAAAAAGACGCGCTATATAAAGAGGGCTATCGGTAGAGAGAGATAATATAATATACCGTCTACGGTTACGATAGTAATTATATATATTATTAATTTTTTTAGTTATCTTTAACTTATAGCTCTCGAGCTAGAGTTAAAGTATTTTAAATATAAAAACGGAGGGAAAGATTCTATTTAACTACTTTAGTATTTTATTAAGTTTAGCCTAGTTCTCGAGGCTCTTTAAAGATATACTTATAATATATTTTTATTCTATCTCTTTCTTTAATACTATCCGTATTTCCTTATAGTACGATTATTTAATTATAAAGTTACGCGAAATAATCGAGACCGTCTAATTCCTAAGGTTAACGTTAGTATAGAATTTAATAGGAGGTAGAGAGGGTAGAGAGGAGGTAGTAATAACGGGGTCGTAAAAATCTTTTATAATATAAATAAAGATATAGGCTATTAAGTATTAATAAGGATATTAATAATAATAAAGAGGATACTATAAATAAGGACGTTAACGTTAATATATAGGAAATAATAATAATATCTAGGTAGGTATTATTTTAAATACTCTATTAAACCTACTAGATAATATTAATATAAATATAATTAACGAATATCGAGTCGGATATTAAATTATATCCGACTCGGATAGCTAAATAGTAACTAATATATTATCGACTCGTCCGACTCGGATAGGTATTTTTAGTTTATAGAAAATACGAAAAGATACTAGTAAATATTTATTATATCTACTAGTTATTTAGTAAGGACTATTAATAAGAGCTCTTTACCGACGATAAATATAAATATAGTATTACTTCATATCTTATCGATTTAGACCTCGTCGTTAAGAGAGTACTAGGATATTAATTATACTAGAACGGTCTACTATTTAATATATTAGGGTAGTATACGGTATAAACACTCTATCTAAAGATTTAATATTATATTAAATAACGGAGGTATTATAGGGATAATATCTCTACCGGATATTAATCGGTATAGGCTAGAGTATCTAATTAAGGTAATATAGATAAAACGGTAATATTATTAATTATATCGTTTATTTTAATTTAAACCTAGGTAAAGCTCGTTAAGTTTATAATTATAGAAGAGCGATAAAGAACCTCTATCTATAATTTAGGGAAGAGTTATATAAAGTATTTAACTCGCCGATAATAAGAAAAAGCCCCCGTAGTAATACCTCTTCATCCGATTATTAATATTAGTCGGATTTTCCTATCGCTTTTCCTATTATTAAATAAACCTATTTCCTCGTTTTATTATCCCTTATTTACTTATCTAATACTATTTAGTCCAAATAATTCTTATTATCTAGAATAAAATAATAATTATATATCTTTTTATTTTTTTAAGATAAGCGCGTGATCCGCCCGTTATATTAAATATCGAAGAATTATATCTAATCCGCATCGAGATTAATATTACGGAAGGTATAAATTAGAGTTACCCTAGTCCTAAGAATATATTTAGTAGATAAAAGAAAACGAATTTTATCCCCTTCTATAAATAATTAGATATATTTTTTATCCCGTTTAGTTTAATCTATGAATAAACTATATTATAAAGACTCGCTAGGGTAGTATTTCTCTAACTATTATATAAATATTAATACGAGTTTTATACTAGATATTATCTAATAGGTCTAAATTTATATATAATATAATATAAATAACGACGGGTAAATTAATAAAAATAATTAACCTCTTTAATTTATTATAAATATCCTAGCCGAGTAGACTAATCAATTTTTTTAATATTAATAACTTAGGCGTATCTTTAGTAAGGTAGTCGAGATAATAAATATAAATACTATTTTATAAATATTTATTCTAGTCCTTTTATTTCCCCTCTAACTCTAGGAACTCTATACGGGGTTTATTATTATTATATTTAAAATTTATAAAGAACTCCTTATCCGTTAATATTAGGTTTTTAGTTCGAGTAAATATTAAAAGGTTTAATATTACTCCTACGGCGCGAAGTTTATAAACCTTTCTAAAATAACTATTAATAATCATTATAAATATTTCTTTACCCGCCGCTTTAATAGCCGTTATAAATCTTTAATACTCCTTTTATATCTTTTTATTAATTCGTAACTCCTCCTTATAAAGTTCTTCTTATTAAATATCCGTAATAAAGTAGTAGACCTATTTTATTTTATAAAGGGGAAGTTTAATAAACTCGGCCGTACCCTCGAAATTCTTAATAAAAAGTATTCGTTTAATTTCGATAAAATTAAGAATTACCTTTATTTTATTTATAACCGCCTTTTCTATATCCTTATTTAGGTATATATAAACGAGTAGGTTCGCTATCCTTTAATTAATTTCCTCGACTTTATAAAGTATTATATACTCGGTGGACGAATCTTAAAGTTATTACGGTTATTTAATTAACCCGATTATAATCGTATAGTTCTTTAAAATACGAGTTTATAAAGTTACTAAAAAGCCTTATATAAAAGATAAACTCTACTAATACTTATATTTATATATTTTATTTAGTTCGGTTTATTTAAAACTACCCTTAGGGAATTTCTTTCGAATTTACTTTTTAATATTTTATTTAATCTTTTAAATAAATCTAACGGTAGTATTTATCTTAGTTTTTACTTTATGAAATTCGTCTATAAAGATTTATCTTATACGGAAATTATATTTAAGGTTAGTATCTAGTCGATTTAAAATCTTCTTAACCTATATATCGTATAAAGTAGGGTTATATATAAATAAAATTCTTTCCTAACTAGGCTTTACGGTTCCGTCTAATTTATAATATAATAATTTAGCGTTTTCGGGGGTAAATCGCTAAGTATTAATATTAGGATACTTTTTTTTAGCCTAAGTATAAAAATACTAGAGTTTTAAACTCTTATCGTTTATATCGATTTATTTAGTTTATTCTTTTAGTTAATTCCCTACTACCTTCGCTAGGATAACGACTAGGGTAATACTTTATATAGGATAAATAATAATATTCTTATATTTATATATATAAGGGTAACGGATATCTAGTAGACCCGTAAAGGGATAAATATTACCGTCGGCTTATAGTTATAACTCGTATAAAAAGAGATATTTATTATAATAAGCGGATTCTTTAAATATTTCGAGATCCCGAATTTTTTTTTAAATATTAGAATAATAGTAATATAAATTAAACTAACGTTCGGTAATAAAGTTAAGGAAAATATTAAATATCTAGGTCGAGTCGGATATTAATATAATCCGATTCGATAATACTATTAGAAGAGACCTAGAGTTAAAAACGAATTTTATTAAATTTTAGATTATTATTATTAATAGCCCCTCTATAATAACTAGCCCGCCGCCTTCTCTAAATAATATCGTAGAATTAATAAATATATAGTTTAAGAGGTACTATTTTATTATCTACCGTTTTCTACGACTTTAACCCTCGTATAACACGTATATTATAAATAGACTTATTACCGGGTTTTAGCTAGAATAGTTATTTTATAAATATCTATATTCTATTATCCTATTAGGGTCGGTCCTCTTTATTAATTATAATAAAATTACGGAGTAGATAAGTTATAGGCGAATCGAAAAATAGAGGGTAAAGAATTTATAGAGTTTCCCGCTCGTTTATATTTATAAATATTATATCTACCTCGGCGACCCTCGCCGAGGTTACTTTCCTTATATTAATATTATATAAGGACGGGTTCTTTATTTAATATAATTAATTAATAATTAAATCTTTCGGCGCCTCTTCTTCCTCCTTATTATCGTCGGATAATATATCGATAAAGGTTATAATTCGCTTAGTAGGAGAAAGCGGGGGCGGATTTATTTAACGGGGTTATTAAACGGTAGGAGGTAATATAAAAGACTTTTTTAAATATTCGATAAAGACGGAAAACCTCTTTAACTAAATCTTTTCTCTTCGCGGGAGAGGACTATAGTATTTTTAGGTATATTAACCGACTATAAACTCGATATTTTTTATTAATACTAGTATTTCTATTAACTAGTGTCTCGATCGTTATATAAAATAACTTAATTAACGGAGAGGCTCATATATAATATAAAGAGGTTATTTAAGACTTCCGCCTTACTACGTACTAGCTAGTATATCTTATAGGTTCTTATTATAGTTAATATCTATATATTCGCTAGGAGTAGAATATTAGAGTTTATTTTAATATAAATTATCTTACTCGTCCTAGAAGCGCTTTATTACTAAAACGTCGATTAATTTAATATAATTAACCCGGAACTATACCGGTTTATTATTATTCTTTATATTATCTTTTAAAATAATATTAAGTCGAATGAATCGGATCTAATTATTACGGTTATATAAGATTTTAAAGAGAATCGTCGTAGGATCTCTAGATATTCGAGGGGGCGAGGTATAATTTCTTATATAAAATTTATTTTCGGAGTAATCGTCTTCGGTCCTTTTAACTTTAGAATACGGGGATTTATATAACTCCTCGGATTCTCGTTTAAATTAACGGCTTATAGTTTTAGTAGTATTTTCGTTAATTAAATATAAAAACTACCGTATCCCTTTATCTAAAAATAAAGAAGAATAATTAAATAAATTAAGATTAAAGATAATAATATCGATAATTTAACGACGAGTAACCCTAATATTATTATTACGGAAGGTTTTATTTAATATTTTTATATCTCGTATTCTCTTCTCTAGCTCTATTTTAACTGCGGCGAAGAATTTCGGCGTATATCGTAAACCGAGCTCGATATTCTTAATATTCTATCGGAGACTATTTAAACCGATATTAACGTAAAAATTAGGATTCGATAATACTACGGTAGGTAGCCTATCTACGTTAGAAAGCGAGATTAAAATAAATATTATTAATAAGAATTAAAGTAAGGAGGGTAAAGTATAGTTAATAAATAAAAACGATAAGATATAATTAATAAATAAAAGGGGCGAAAGGATAAATAAAGGGTACGAATCGACTTTCGATAAATAAAATAAATAAATATATTATTTATTTTATAGCTAGTAGCGCTAAAACGATAATATTAAACTTATCGAAATTTAATATTAATATTTATAAGATCCTATTTATTATAACGTTAGAATATAATAGAGTAGAAAATCCTAGATTTAAATAAAAGTAAAGAGGGCGAGGAATAATAAAATAGTAATAACTAGAAACGGATATTAAAATAATATTAAATTCGCGTATTAAATACGAATTAATAATATATATAACTAAATATTTATTAGAGTAGAATTATATTCGATCGGGTAGTTAATAAAGTTATTATTATATTTAAATTATTATAGAATTATTATTAGAGGTTAATACTCTTATTTCTATAAATTCTTAAATCTTAAAAGTAACTAGATAATAAAAAACGTCCGAGTTAATTAAGACTATATTTAGTATACTATAAAAAGAGGTATAGCGGGAGAAATAAATAAAGTAAATAATACGAAAGACCACTTACTTCTAACTAAATATTATATTATCGGAATACTTATATAGGTCTATACTCTAGTACTATTAATAGTTTATAGTTATTATTAAATATAGTAGTAAACTTAGGCTATAATTATTTCTTAATTAATATCGTATTATACTTTAGATTAAAAACGGTAGAGTTTACCCACGATCGAGAATATTATAGTTATTAAATATAATCGCTAGGGATATAATAAATTAATATATCGTATCTCTATTAAACGGAGGAATCCTTATATTAACGGGTAATTATCCCGTCTTAACGGTAAATACGTTTTATAAAAGGTCCGATAAAGGGGTAAAAGGATAACGTAAAGACCTTTATAAATTTAATATTAAAAAGTAACTCTCGTATATTTATTAATTAATATATATAAACTTTTAGAAAGATCCCCTTCCCCGACTTTAATATTTAATATATAAATTTAATCTAGCCTCTTTCTCGTTTAAATAAATAAAATAATATATATAACTTCTTTTTATACTCTTTTATACACTAAACTAGATAATATTCTTATAATATTAATATTTTATTACTACGGTTATACTAGCTAATTATTATACCTAATATTAAGGATTTATCTCTACGATTTTACGAGGCTTCCTCGATATTCTAAAGATTAAATCCTACCTTCGAAGTCTAGTATACCTAATATACGAATGGCCTAATATACTATATAATTCGTATATATCTCGGATAATTAACGAGTAGTACTAGAATTACTTAGATTTTAATTATATAAGGACTTTAAATTAATCGATATTTTACCCTATCGATAAATTTACTAGGAAAAGAGAACTTAGGTTATACTATTATTAAAACGAATAAATCGATAATATCGATACTACGAGAAGTAATATCTTAGTAATAACGGTCTTTTTAGGTATTTATTATAATATAAAGACCGATTTAATAACCTTAATTAAATATATAAAAAACGGATATATTTTTATAAAAATCCTATAGAGCCCCTAACTTATATGAATAAAAAAAACGAGGACGATATTAATAATAAGGGTCGCTTTTAAATTAAAAGTATAAATATTTTTTAAAAGAACGATATATATTAAATAATTATATAAATAACGATATTATAGAATAAGTATTCTAAAACGCGGAGGACTATAAAATATATTATCCTTAAAACGTATTAATTTAAATAGTAGAATAAATAACCTTTATAACGGCTTCGGGCGGTACTAATATAATATCGTCTTTAATAATTATATCGGTGGAATAATATTTACCGGAGCGAGGTACGGGGAGGTTAATAATAAGAAAAAATATACTAGGTTTAAAATCTCTATCCGAGTAATTATCCGAATCGGGTATAAATTACGATCCCTTCGGATTAGAAGTAAACTACGTAATAACCGAGTAGATATACGTCGCGCGACTCTCTAATAATTCTATAAATAAGTTCTTTAAAAACCGTCGATTAAGACCTTTTTATAGATACTATAACTTCGATAGCGCCCTACTATTAAAAGCTAAATTATCTAGTATAAAATATAATAATACCGATAGAGACTAGGTCCGGTAAACTTTTTAGGTTTATATAAATAAATCTAGTAATAAACCTAGAATATATTCTATCCTCTACTTCGATATAATATCCATTATAAAAGTATTACTAGGATATATACTATTTAATTCAAGTCTTAATTATATACCGATACGCTAGCGAAATCTTAACGTAGACTTTATTATTAATAAAATATATATAACCGGTTAGTAGTAAAAAATATAGGATAAACTACCTAACGACTCGACCGTCGTACTAGTAATAATAAAATTGGATAAAACTTATTTATCTCGAACCCACGGAGACTAGTAGGCCTGGCCGGTCTATATTACTATCAATAACCTCGAACGGAGCGTATAGCGAGTAGGGATTTAGTTAGGGATAATATTACTTAATTTAATATTAATAATCTATAATAAAACGAAAGCCGAAGTATATTACTATACTTTAGGGCTTATAGTAGAGGGTAAATTAATTATAATTATAATTAATATTTATTTATATTAACCGTGTGATTTTAAAGTACTTAAAGAGTATACTCGGAAAGGGATTTATATTATATACGCGGACGGACTAATTTAACGATATTATCCAATCTTAGTTTCTATACCTAGCGATTATAAAGAATAGGTTTTAATTATCTTTATTAAAAGTAGTAAATATTATCTAGTATATTTAATATCGTTAAATAAACGCGAGCGATTATACCCTAAGGTCCTATATCCTTTAAGGATACCGAAGGGATATATAGAATAATTATATATTTAAAGGACCTACGATAAGGATATACCTAAATAATTATCGGATATAATAGTATATAACCGCCGTAACTTCGTAGAGGGTTATTTCGCGGTTAACGTTTTTAAAATCTAAACGTTTAATATATTATATACTTTAATAATAAAGGGGCTAATAAACTACCTTTTAAATTAATAAACTTAATACGTTAAAAAGAATAAAATAAAAGAAGAGATAAAAACTTTACTCGACGGTCGATTTCGAGTCGTACCCAAATATATTAATCTAAAGCGTTTCCTAAACTTTAATAAAATTAGTTAATAAACGGGGGAGGAGAGTAAATAATTTTTACGAATAATTATACCCGTATTTACCCCTCTACTATTAGAAAAGGTACCGGAAATACTACACGTAGGACGAGCGATTATTAACTTTATTATATTTATAAAATATTATTCGTATAACGAAGAAATACTTAGGTATATAAATATAGTATTAAATAAAATTAATCTCCTAAAAGAAATCTTTAGGAAGTATAGGCCGATTAATAAAAAAACGGGCGAGTTATATTTTAACTTCCCTAAATTCTATATCTTTATTCACGTAGTACCGATAATTAGATAGTATAGTCCACCGGACTTTTATAATACTTAAATAATAAAAAGAATATATCTAACGTTATTAAAAAACTACTATAAACGAATAAATAAATATAATAATTATTAGGAGTAAATAATAGAGTATAATACTCGCTATATTAAAATTACTACTATAAAGAATAAATTAGAGTATCGGGAGATAAAGTTTATACTATTTAACTAAAAGAGAAAGTAAGAAGAAAAGAAGGTTATAAAGGCCGAGGTTCTTTTATACCTCGATAAATTAAATTAATAAACGGACGCAGACGAGGATATCACTTTATAATAAATCTATAAATATAATACTCGGTATTAGTATATAATATTAAATATAACGAAGATACTTAACTTAAAGGGCTTTCTCGAAGATCTAGTTATATTTATTAAAATAAATTAAGTAAAGGCGTCTATATAGGGCCTAACGATACCGAATACCGAAATTAATAAACGGGAGGTAGATTATAGTTAGGTTAATAACTACCTAATCTATATCTATAAAAACCTAATATATTAGAAGATATTAGGGGAGAACTCTTCTAATCCGAGCCACCTTTATAAGAATATAATAGTCTATAGACTAAACGTAAAGTTATACTATTATAGTTAGTATAGGGATAGTATATAAATACGCGAATAAAAATCGGTCGAAACGAACCCTATTACTATATAAGAAGGAAGGTTAATAGGTGAGGTATAAATTATTATAAAAGTAAAAAATTTAGGCTAGAGGGACTAAAAATAATAACCTACTCATTTATAAAATATCTTTATAAAAGTTTTTAATTATCGATATTTAGAGTAGGTCTAAGAGTTTTATAAAATAATAAAAATAGAAAGAGCGCGTCTATTATATACTCTTAACCTTAGAATATTAGGTAATCGGCGGTTCTACGGACTACCGAATATCGAGCGAAGTATTTATCTCGTACCTACGACGATTAAGGGAAGGGACTTCTTCTATATTAATTTATTTATTAATTAAAATTAATATAATATTATTTATAACCTTAAATTCTTTATAAAGAGTTAGAGGGTAGCCGAGGAAATCTATATTTAAATTATAAACGGAGGGCGTATATATAAATTAAATATAAAGCGACGAAAGAGTTATAAATATTAATATTATAAGGAAAAGAGATTTCTATTAATCGTTATAATAAGAAATATATAAGAATAAAGATTTAATAAAGTAATTTAAAGAATAAAATCCGAGTTAAATTATATCGCTATCCGATTTAAATACTAAATCGCTTATATTATTATTTAATTTAAATATTAAATCGCTTATATTATTATCCGACTCGGATAACGAATCGCCCGAATCGGGTTCGGGGATAAAGTCGAAGAAACGAATTAAGAATATTATTACTTTATTATAATCGAAGATACTAAATCTTAAATAACCGGGGTAATAATATAAATACGGGTACTACCTCCTAAACTAATAATATATTAAGATTAAGTATTTTAAAAACTATGAATACCCTAATTTTAGGCGCGCCTTAATATAATATATATAATATATTAATAAGATTTTTATTCGGGAATACTATAAGTAGGAGCGGGATCGTTATACGGATTAATATAATTAATTTATTATCGAGGAAGGATAGTACGTAGGGAGATAAAAATAATAACGAATAACGGAGTATAAATATAAATATATAGAATAAAGATAGTATTATATAAAGAATTAAAAGGGAGGAGTTTATTATAGCGACCGAATTTAAAGAGCTAAAGAGTAAAAGGGATATTATAAAATAAATATACTATTTAAAACATAGGAAATAATACTAATAATTATTTATAATTTTAATTACGATTTAATTATATTTATTTATATCGGCCTAGAAGTTAAGAGTTTCGGTATATATAAAGAATTATTATTTAAAGCCTCGATATTCTTTAAAGGTATTTTTTCCGGCGAATATAAACCCGAAATAAAAACTAAATCCGAAGACGTTATCGAAATTATATTATATAATAATAGCTCGAAGGTAATTACCCTTTTTAACGAAAACCTATTAATCTTTAAACGGTTTAACGACTAGGGGTAAATACTTTTATTATATTTCCCCCTCCCGTTAAGATACTCCGATAAGAAAATCTTCCCCCGAATAAAGTTTTAAACGGATAAACGGTAAAGAAGGGGGATAATTATATAAATAAAAGATTATTTATTTATTTTTTATCTTCTTACTTTTACCCTTTTATATTATTATATTATTTTTTACTCGATTAATTACGATATAATTAAAACTTATATATTACTATATACCTTTATTAGAGTTATAGTAGATATTATTTAATAAATTAGGCCAGTTTTTAACCCCCCTTTTATATTTCTAATTAATTATAATTATTATAATCCCGTTAACTTTAAATTAGAAGTTACCCTTAAGAAGTATATCCACGCCGAATAAAACGAATAAGGAATCGAAGAAATTCGAACACTTTAAGCCTAATTTCGTTATCTAATAACGAATACGACGTTATTATTTATTTATAGTAAGGTTAGACTCTAAATCGCCGAATTCTATTATATTTTTATTAATATCTTACTGCGCACCGTCTACGCTATACTCTTCGACGTAATTATTTATAACGTTTATACCGTTAGAGGTTAATACTAATAAATTAATAATTTCCTAGATATCTAGTATTAGCACGTCTATAATATCTTCTAATAAATAGAAAATAAGTAGGTTCTTTTAGTCTTCGTTATTTATAGGACTAAAAATAAGAAGGGAGGTTATATCGAAAAGATCGCCCCTCTCGGAAATTATTATAATCGAGGCGCTTTAAAATTCGGGTAATTTATTTACTCCGTAGCGATAATAAGTTTTATATTATTAAATATATATTACTTCTACCCCGAATATCCTCTTATCGATCTTTATTTTATTTCTTTTAGTATTTTTATTTACTCGTATTTATTATATTATAAACCTTAGTTTATATATACTCGTATTTTTTTAAATATTTAAATTATTTATTACTTCTTTACCTAAATATAGCGACCTCTTTATAATAGTTATTACTTTTAAAATATCTCCTAAAGTCTAGAACTTCACTTTTAAATTAAATATTCTTCGATATTTATAACCCCCCCTAAGGGCAAATAGCCTTAAATTAAAATATTAATAATAATCGTATATTCTCTTTATTATTAATAGTAGCGTTAATAATCTCCTTTTTAATCTCTTATATCTCGATAGATTTAACGTCGACGGGTTTATTTAATTATAAATCGTATAATATACGTCTCCTTTATCTAGTTAATACGAAAGATACGGTAGAAAATTAAGGCTATTAATAAAAGTCTAAAGTTAAATATTAAGGGAGTACTAGTACGTATAATTAAATTATTATTAGAATATTATAACTTTTAGGAGCCCTAAATAAGAATAATCCTAGAAAAATATAATAACACCGGGAGTTAATAAAGGACTTTATATAACCGAGCGACGAGTATTAAAAAGGAATATAATTATTTAAATAAGAAATAGTTTATATATCTTTTATCTTTCTCCCTCTATTTATTTACGTTATAATACTACTCGTTATATTTAATTATAATATAACTAGATTATTTATACCACTACCTACGTTTATAATACGATAGTATCCTCGTTATTTAATAACGAATATAGGGCGCCTCGGAGATTTAGTTAAATTATATACTTCGTAGTAATAACGAGCTTTATTTTATTAATATAATACTCTAGTATTAAATATCCTTTTATCGATCTTTACTTTATTTATTTTAGTTTATCTATTTCCTCCGATTCATCCTTTCTAAAATCTTTACTTTCTTATTTCTTTATAAGTTATATATTATACTAGCTATTATCTCGTACCTTCTAATAATTATTAAGTTATATTTATCCATATACGTCTTCGAATAGGAGAAATTAATTTATAGTTTTAAATCTAACTAAACTCCCTAAATTTAGATAGAATAAAGGTAATTAATTTATATTTATAATAACTAAAGACCCTAAAGGCCGGCTCGTATCTTTAAAAATAGGCTAAAAATTCTAGCGGAAGCCTATTTAATTAATTTTATATAAAATCTTATAAAAGAATATATTTAAATAAAGGATTATATTAATCTTTTTACTTTTATATTAATTAACGATCCTACTAATTCGAGCGTCTTTAGTCTAGTAAAGAAGGTTAAAATAAAGGGAAGAATAATTAACGGTTTAATAAAACCCGATTAAATATAAAAGGGCGAGTCTCTCTAGTAATAAATTTAAATACTTAACGGCGAACGCTAAATTTATAACTTCGGGTATTATTCTATTAAAAATAATCCGGATACCCGAGTTAACTACGTTATAATAAAGAGAGAGGAAGATACTTTCTTTAATTCGAACGAGCCCTATACTACTACGCTCGGTATTTATAATAAATACTTTAGTATTTTTTTACTATAATCGGCGCTCTCTAAATACTTAACCGTTTATATTCGGAAAAGATAAATAAGCCCCGTTTATTATTATTAAAGGATATTTACTAATATCCGTCTAGCCTCTTACGTATTATTAATAAAATTTAATAAAAAGCGGATAATATCGACGTTAGATTAAAAGAGTTATTAGAGCCGTTAAATAAAAACCTTCTAATAATTATTATATAAGAAATAGTAAGATTTAAATAGTAGATTAAGAAATATATTAATAAGGGCGCTTAAGTTAATACTTTTTAAAAGGAATAAAATAAATAAACCTTCTAATTCGTAAGATTTTAACCGACTCGCGATTAATTTTTAGATTACTAAATCCGTTAATACTTAATTAATTTTATAATATATTAGTTAATAAATTTATAATCACGCCTAATCCCTAAAACTAGAAGAATATTACTATCTTTAAATTTAATTCCGAATTTAATATTAATACTAATAATAAACTAAGCCCTATATTATCTAGGAGGAAGAGATTATATAGATCGATATAACTTATACTAAATAAGTTTTTAAGAATCGTCCTTTATTCGAAAAGTTATATTATATCCTCTAGATACTTTAACTTTAACGAGGTATATAGTATTATTTAAGACGTATATATTAGACTTTTAAAACAAATTTATCCTAATATTATAAAGAGAATCAGGTCTTTTAATAAATATAGAAAGTTTTTAGAAATCGTTAAAGTTTAAACCAAATATAAAAAGGAAAATCCGTCGATTAATTTAGGATATATTTATATCTAGACTCCGTTATTTAAATCCGTTTAATACTAGAAGGCCTTAAAGGTCCTATATATAAAAAAAATAATCGAATATTAAACCGGGATCCTTATTAAAGCGACTCTAAAGAATAAAATTATAAAGATATATATTTATAGTAAAGATAATATTATAAAGAAAATTAAGACTAAACTTAAAATAATATTATAAAGAAAATTAAAACCGAGGAGGGTAAAGTTACTACCGAGCTTAAAATAATATTATAAAGAGGATAAAAAGAGAGGAGGGTAAATTTATTACCGAGCCTAAAATAATATTATAAAAAGGATAAAAAAAGAGGAGAGTAGGTTTATTACCGAGCCTAAAATAATACTATAAAGAGGATTAAAAGGGAGGAGGGTAGGTTTACTACCGAGCTTAAAAATCTAAAATACGAGAAAGAAGTTATAGAGTAAATATCCTATTATACCGCTAAAGTTAAAACCTTAAATAAAGGCGAAGTTAATAACGAAATTATTTTTTTTTTTTAAAAAAAAGGCGTTATTTATAAGCCTAAAGATATTCTAGCTACCGAAGTTATATCTACCGATATTATTATTTCTTTCTCTCCGACGATAGTCTTAGAGTTATACCCGTTTTATTTAATAAATATAAAAGCCTAAAGATATTCTAGCCACCGAAGTTATATTTATTAATATTATTATTTTTTTCTCTCCGATAATAGCCTTAGAGCCGTGCCCGTTTTATTTAATTAATATAATAGTATTAATAGTTTCTTTAACTAGGCTCTAAAGGCTTAGAGATTTTTAAATAACTCGGATAATATTAATAACCTAACGGGTATCCCGGTTATAATAGATAATATTTAATAACCGATCACTATAACGTGGGGACTAGTAGATATATTCGGTTATATACTAGACGAAATTATAAAGGCGAAGGGTAGTAAAACTAATAATTTAATAAAACTCGAAAATCCGGTTTTAAATAAGGCGAATATAGTTTTAATTTAACCGCGTAAAATAGTATCTTCGCTTAATTATATATCTACCGCCTAAATAAAAGTTTAAATTTATAAATATAAATCGACGTTACTTCCTCTTTATTAAATTATAATCACGAAGATAATAGTTATTATTATTATTATTAAAGTAGGAGTTAAATCTAAAGAATATTAATTATAGGAGTTACGATATAAATAATAATAACTCTAAGTCTATTATAAAGTATATCGAAGCGAAGACTAGCGCGGTATTTATTATTAAATATTATAGACTAAAGGCTTTAGCTTTCGTAATTAAATTATTTATTTTTAAAGTATTTATTAATAGGGTCTATATTAATAGTATTTTAATATAAAAAGGAAACCGACTAGAATCCCGGTTAAGAAGGGATTACCGAATAAATATCGCGGTAGATAATAACGATATATTCTTAGTAGAGGTTATATCTACGGGCTTAATATTATAAAGATAAAATATTACTCGCTTTACGAATCCTTTAATTTAATATTTATTTATTTTATTAATAGTATTAATAGACTAAATATTTATAGCGCCTATAAATAGAGATTCTAGGATATCCTATTATTATTCGAATCGGATAAAGTAGCTTTTCGAGTCGGACGAGATAATTATCCGAGTCGGATATAATAATTATTTAAGTCGGATATAATAAATATCCGAGTCGGATAAAAGCTATACGAAAATACCTTATAACGAAAAATCCTATAATCTTCTACGATTATCGTCCGCTTTTAAAGTATTCTAGATAGCTTATAAAGTAATTTAAAAACGAAGATATAAAAATTTTAAACGTTATTATTAGCGAGAACACTAGGTTATATTTAGGCCGTTATAAACTCTTTATTTATAGGGTTAAACTATTTATCGCCGCTAACCTACTAGTTATATTATCGACGTCGTCGACGTTTTCTTCGTTATTATCTTTATTATTAATAGTATTATTATAGCTAGAATAAGTATTATTAATAATAATAAAAGTAAGATAATTAGAAGGAGAAGTCTTATTAATATTACGCGAAGATTAGACGTATCTCGCGTAAATATCCTAAACTAGGTACTAGTGGAGGCGGTAAAGATTAAGGTATAAATATAAACGATAATAACTCTAATAAATATAAAAGAAAAAATAATTATAATAATATAGTCTATAGTAAATATTAGTAGTAAATATTAGATATTAAATAATAATTAAACTTAAAGTTTAATAATAAGTATATTATACTAATAGAGATTAATATATAATTAATTTACTAAACGTACTTCGAGTATATTATTAATAAATTAGATATATTATCGGGGTTAATAGTATACTATCTATAAATAATAAATACTAACTATACTAGGAGTATAGTATCGGTAAATAAAAGTTACTAAACTTATTAATAAACTATTAATAATAACCCCGAGTTATTAAATTTATTAATAGGACACTGCCCGGACCCCTAATTTACTAAATTTACTAATAGGACACTGCTAGCCCTATCCGTAACTTAGAACTACTAATAAGACGCTGCTAGCCCTATCCGCGCGGTCGGTAACTAGAGTTTTAATAGGAGTTTTTGAGATTTACCGATATTATAAATAATTAAGTCCTTTAATACTTAAAAGTTTATTAATTAAATAACTTTAAAGCGATCCTAATAATCGGTCGTATATTATAATATAAATAAATTTATAAAGTTACTAAGGCCCTAATAAATCTTATAGAGTAATTATAATATATTAAAACGAAAGTACTAGAGATTTAAGCCCGGTAGTAACTAATTAAAAATATTAAATAAAAGCTCGGAAATATCGCTACGTAAAGTCTTAATAAATTATATATATAATTATATCTTAAGGTTATTATATATTAATCGAAAATCAATATTAAAAATAAGGTTTTTATTATTTAATTTAAACTAATATTTAAATATATTCTTTAATATATAAATATTATTAGCCGTCGTATTTTTATTTTTAAATACTAGTATTATCGAGAAGTATCTCGTTATTATTAAATTTAATTTCTTTAGGACCGGTATCGCTTTTATTTATAAAAACTTTATATTATTTAAATAAAGTATATATACTACCGAGATTACCGACTCGATATAATATAATTAAATTTAGAACTCTAGTTCGTTAATATATCTTTATTAATATTAAGGCGTAAAAAGAAAAGTAATAAAATTAAAAATAAAGAATATATCTTTATATTTATATCGGTAGGTATTAACTAGCGAGCGATTATCTCGGTTAATAATAATATAATTATCGGGCGTTATATATTTTATCGAAGAGTTTTTTTATCGAAGAGATACCCTTCTAAAATTAATATAATAATAATAATTAATTAGAATTCTCGGTAATTATTTATTCTTTCTCTACGCCTTTTTTCTATATTTTAAAATTATTATAAATTAAAATAATACTCGCGGCCTACCTTATTATTTAAACTCTTATTTCGGTATTCTTTTTTAAGGTTATTATACGTCGCTATAATATTAAATATAAAATAATTAAATTAAATTAATATAGAGTATCGAGAACTCGTCGCCGTACCCCCCCTTAATATAAATAAAGTTCTAAAATTATTTAAAAATTAATCGACCTATAAGATCGTATTAAATAGTAGAGTATTAAAAATATAAAAATAACGGGCTATTAAGTAGTAGGATTTATTAATAATAATAATAAATTATTTAATCTATTCTCGTAGTAAACTCGGTAGAAGATATTAAACTACTACGGGGCCAATCGTAATATAACTAGAATAATATTTTTAAATAATTATAAGGTACTACCTTTAAACCCTTTTATAAATAAATAAAAAATATTAAATATTTTATACTCCTTTAAGACCTTAATTTTTTATTAAAATATATTAATAATTAATTAACTCTATCTCTTAACTAACGAGTCGCGCCGTTTAAATATTAATTACTTTTCGAATCGGGAATCGTTAGGTAGCTCGTTATAAACGAAATCGAAAAATTACTTTTATATTAAACGGAAAGTACAAATCTTACGTAATTTATAAAGCGCTTTTAAAAATCTCTTTATATCCTATAATATATCGGCTATTATTATTAATATATTAATAATCTTTTCGCCCTTTATTTATTATTAATAATATTTTTTATTACTCGCTTCCGTCTCTTCCGATAAATTATTATTATTAATAAAGATAGAGGTAGAGGCGGAGGGAGAATTTAAAAAAAAGAAGGTAAAAATTAATTTATTTAAAATTATATAAAAGCGGAGATTTAGAATAAAAATACGACGCGCTTATTTAAACGGGCGGCTTACGGTCTTTATATATAATAAAGATAAACGGGGAGGCGATATTAAAGGGTTAAATAATAAATTAATAAATAATAATATAGTTTCTATATTAATATAATTCATAATACGGATTATTAATATTAACGATTAATATTAATAGTTAATATAGGATTATTATAAATAAAATTAAAATAATAAAGTTAAACGAAACCGCGCCGCGCGGTTTTACCCTATAATTAATAATATCCTATATTATTTATATAGCTTAGTACTAGCGCCCTTTAATTTTATTATCCGTTTACCGAAAAAAATTACTCTCGTTATAAAATCTTTTCTTCGTTTATTTTATTTTACTTTAGATTACCTTAAATAATCTTAATACTTTTAAATAATATTCTTAAATAACCTTTTATACGCGTACTCGGTTAATTTTTAATAATAAATTAATATAACCCTAGACGATTAGGTCCTCCTAAATTACTTTATATATTAATATTTAATTAACGGGTAATATTAAAACCAGTTAGGTACCGGCCGGAAATTAATAAAAAATTAAATTAAATTTATTCGGTAACCCCGATAATATAAGATTTACCGCCGTTTATTTTAAATAAATAAAGGCGAGGTCCGATTATATATCGGACTTTTTATTATTTAGAGTCTCGTTATCTTCCTTTACCTCTACGAATTATAAAAGAATAATCCTTCGGAGGGTAATATTTAAATAATCTAATATTAAACTATATAATATCTTAGGCCGAGAAATTCTTATATCTTTATATATATATAATACTAAAACGAATTAATTATAATTAATTATATTTACTAGTTCCTAGATTTTATTTATTTTATATATATAATTATTTATTATTTTTCCCCGCTCTTTTAACCTCTCTTATTATTCGGTTATATTTTTATAAAAACTTAAAATAATCTCCGTATAATTATTAATAGTTTTATTATTAAGAGATATTAATCCCTATATAATATTAACTCTATATTTATAGGCGAGATATTTAGGTATATTTATATCGATATATTAAAAAAAAATCGAGTCTTTAGGCCGAGTATATTTAATATAATAAAGATATAAAACTAGTCGATAATTATAATTAAATTATAAGTATATATATAAAGCCTAATATATCGGATTTTACTAAATAATTTATTATATTAATAAATAAAATATTATCTATAATTACTCTTTATTAGGTTATCTATTCCGCTTTATTTAATAATAAAAATATATATCGAATTTCTTTATTATAATATCTTTAATTTTAATTTTAAAGTTACCCTCTAAATTTACCCTTATTTATAATTAATTAAATATACTTTCAATAATAATATTACCCGTCTCTTTCTAAATATCCTATACTTCTAGCCCTTCTATTTTATAAACGATAGACCGCGATATCTAATTAATTAAGAATACTCTAATACTCGCTTTAATCGTTCGGTATTTATAAATCTTATATTTATTATTATTTATTTATAATCGGGTTATTATTTATTATTAATTTTTAATAACTACGCTAATTTTAAAAATATTTATATTACTTTAATAACGCTAGTATTTAATTAATTATAAACGGATACTTTCTTCGTTTAATAATTTAATTTATAAGCCGAAATATCTAGTTATAACGTATAAATATATATAATAAATATATTATAAATCGGACCTAGCTTTTATAAATACTCGGAGGGTATTAATTTAACTAGCCTCGCTATCTATATTAATAGTTTTTAGATTTTTTTATATTATTTATTTAAAAGAATTAACCGATAGGCCCGTATAATTATAACCGAAATATTTAACCCGATTATTTATTTCTTAATTCTTATCGTTATTATTATCGTTATTATTATCGTCCTTATTAAAGTTATCGCTCGAAAATACTATATCTTTATTCTCCGAGGTATTATTTAAATTATTATTATTAATTTTATAATCTACTAACTCAGGCTTAATCTCTTTATTATTAATAATACGATAATTATATCTCCTATATTTTCCTTATAATAAAGATTCTTTATTATTATCTATCTTTAACTTTACTAGATACTTTCGATTAATCTTTAATCTTATTAATTATTTATTTATTAAACCCGACTTAATTAAAAAAGTATAAACGTTAATTTAATTTAAATTATTTAATATTTATTAATCTTTCGGGATACTTTTATATATAGATCTTTATTTATAATTATTCCGTTCTAAATAATTAACCGTTAATTAAATAATTATAAAATAAATATCGTTATAAATAAATTTCTTAACGATTTAATTTACGTAGCCGAGGTAATTTTCTCTTATAATATCGAATTATTAATTTTATACTACGGTCCTTTATATATTTCGTATACTTTTAATATATTTCTTTTTTCGTTTACGATTAATTATCGCCCATTTTCGGATATTTTATAAAATCGTCGAGTCTAGCGCTTTATATATTTTTTATTTATTTACGAATCTTATTATTTAAAGTCTATTATTTATTAATATACTCTATACCTCGGTAATAATCTCGTTAACGATCTTTATATTATTAATAAACTTTTTTAATATATCTTAAATTAGATTAATTTATACCCTTAATTCTCCGGCTTAATATATCGTTTCGTTAATCTTCTAGCGTATATTTACTAGTAATTTATTTATCGCTTTAATTATAAACGCGAGGATCGAGACTTTAACGACCGTTAAAGAAAAAGAATCTTTATAAAATACTAATAAGGATAATATAATAAATAGTTAAATAATAAATCGATAAAAAATAAAAAGAGGTAAAGAGTTTTAATAAATAAAAATAATAAAGGTTTAAATAAAACTAATAAGTAAAATAAATTATTATACTACCGACGATAATAATAATAGAGTTAATACGGTAAATATTAATAATAATACTAGTAATAATAATCGTTAGTAAACCTTATATATTAAATCTTAATATATAATATTATTACTTTAGAAGATTATTTTAAAATTTGAATTTTTTGGCTAGGAGATAAAATTTAAATAAATATTCAATATTAATTAATATACGAAGTTATTTCTCTAGAAGATTATTTTAAAATTTAAATATTTTTAGCTAGGAGGTAAAATTTAAATAAATATTTAATATTAAATAATAATATTCTAATTTAATCTCTTTATTTAATACTAGTAATAACTAAATCTTAAACGTCTTTAAATTAAATAAAAACTTAAAATTTATTTTTAAATAATAAAAATTCACTTTTAAATAATATAATTATTAATAATAATATTTAGGCGCCTCTAGCCCCGCCTAAAAGTCTTTAAACTTTAAAATTATTTTAATTTTTAATTTTTCTTTCTTTTCTTTAAATTAACTTTCTTAATCTCTTTATTTAATCTTTATACTTTAATATTAATTATAGTAAGAGATAATAATATTTATAATTTAATATTAATTACGGAGATTAACGATCTCTTAAATAATATAATTTACTCTAATAATAATAATAACGAAGGGGATCTATTAAATAAGTCGTCCTCTAATAATATAAATATAAATATAACCTTAGGCGAGATATTTAAGAACGGAATTTTAATAAATCCTACTCGTTAACCTCTACTATCTATTATATTAATATTATAACTAGAATTATTTTACGGAGGATTATAAATTAGCCTTCGAAGATAATAATATTAAATCGAAATATAAAGGGCCTACCCCGAAGCTAGGTATAAAATATAAATTAAATAAAAATAACGCGTTAGTTATAAAAGTTAAACCGGTAGTATCTAAAACTTAAATAATTAAAAAGGAATAATCGACCCGTAGTAAAAAAAAGAAGGAAAAAATAAATAAAAATAATAATAATAGTATATTAATTAATAACGACGATATATTAATTAATAACGACGCTATATTAATTAATAATAACGTTAATTATAATTATAAAAATATAAAGGATTAATTTAATAATAAAGAGATATTTATTAAATATAAATAAAAAATATTTATTAAATTTAGAAAAAATAAGGTTATAGAGTCTATTTAAAAAATATTTATAAAATAAGAGAAAAAAAGAATAAACCTTAAAATTAAAAAAGACGAGGACTCTAATAAATTTATAAAAAAGAAATATAATATTAAAATTACTAAGCCTCTAACCTAAAGAATAATAATATATAATATTATTTATTATAATCTTTATAACTTAGCTAGAAAGAATATTAATAGATTTATCGAGCGCCGATATATAATCTTTATAACTTATAACTACTTTACTTTATTTAGGAATTTAGGAATTTTAAAAATCGATTAAATCCCTAAATTTAATATCCGTTTAAATAATTAAATTATTTTATTTATAATTAATTAATACCCGGCTAGAATCCTTATAAATTAATTAAATAAATTCGATTTAACTAGAATAATATATGGCTTAAAATACCCTCTCGGTTATACCGTTAAATAATAGAAAGTAGTAGAAGGATATAAATATCGACGGGAATATATTAATAACGGGGGAGAAAGAATAATATTATATATAAATAAAAAACCTATATATATTAAGTAGATAAAAAGCGCTTAATATTAGCCTATATTTTAAATATCTAGTTAGGGAGAAAATCCGCTACTAGAAATTAATATAAAAACGATTTTATAAAATATATATTTAACTCGTACCTAGATACCCTAATAACCCGACCTTCCTAACTCTATTATTATATATTAAATTATTATTATTTATAAAGAGGGCCGCCTAGGAACTATTTTTTTTAATCGCGAATAATATTATATAAACCGAGATTAATAAAGTAATAATAATAATTTAATAAAGTATTTTTAAATATAATTATAATAATTCTTAATAACGGTTAGAAAACTAGTAAATCCGCGCGGTATAATTTTACCGCGTCGTTTATAATAATTCTTTAAATAATAATACTAAGTTTATAAATAATTATAATAAAGTTAAAATTTCGAATTTACTACTAAAGTTCAAGATTATAAATATATTAACTTTATCTTCTATAATTATAAATATATTAATATTAACGTCCTAGATTTCTAAATAATAATAATAATAAAAATTTATATATAATAATAATAAATCTAAAATCTTAATATTAAATAATTAAAGTTTTAATTTTAAATAATTAAACTCTTAGATTTAAATAACTTTAAACTCGACCCTAAAATATATTTATTATTAATTATTCTTAAGGGTTTAATATTAGAAGGCTAGCCCCCCGCTTAAAATTTTTATATTTTTAAAATTATTTCCTAGACTAAAGTTTAGTTTTAATAAAATTTTAAATAATCTCTTTTAATTATTAATCCCTTTTCGATTATTAATTTATAATATCGGAATTATTATTTAAATTATTAATACCCTCTCCTCTTAATACTTATTATAATATAATATATATTATTATTATTTAAATTATTAATACCCTCTCTTCCTAATACCTACTATAATATAATATATATATTAATTAATTTATATCGGTAAAGTAGTGAGTTTATATTTTATTAAAAAAGACGGAAAAGGTGTTTAAATTTATTTAACTCATATACTAGCTCTAAAGATCGATTTAATACCTACTTTCGTCTAAAGTATCTAAATATATATTTAATACCTCGATTTATTTTAAATAAATTTAAATAAATAGGAATAAACTAGTCTAAATAATACCGGTAAATAATTAAATATATATAGTTATAAGAGAATTATATAGTCTATAATACCGCGCTAGCTTAGAGGGTATTATACGCGTATATAATTTTTATAAATTAATATAATTTAAAATCTAAATTAAATTAGCGTGGTTATAGCGCTCTATATAACCTTAGCGAGCTACCCGGCGCTAGTAGAAAATCACGGATTTAAAATCCTAAATCCGAAGTTACTATTTTTAGGTTTTTTATTAAAAATTTTTTTTTTTTTTTTTTTTTTTTTTTAAACGTTATCTTTTCGTTATTTTTCCGCTTAAAGCCGGTAAAATGCGTATTTAGTACCTCGACTCTTTTTATATAGTCTCCCGCTTTACCGATATACCTTATATTTAAAACCTATCGGACTATTATTATATTATAATAATATTCGAAATACTTCTAAAAAAGACTCGTAACTAGATTTATAAATATTATTTTATTTACGCCGAAAAAATTATCTTTTATTTAATAAAGAATAAGAGATTAATATTTAAAAAAAGCTTTTATAAATTAATAAAATATAATATAAATAAAGATTATAATATCTCGATTAAAGACCCCGAAACGCTCGGAGGGGTTATTTATATAACGGATTAATTTTATATTATTTTACTCGGCGTTAATAAAGTTATTTATAAAAATATAATAAATATTCTTTTTAGGTATAACGTCTAGCGCTTAAACCATCCCGATTATTTAATTAATAACGAGTATAATAAAGATCCTGGATCTATAAATATATAATTCTATTTTAATTATTATTTCCGTTATATTAAAATTTATTTATCGATAAATAATAGTCTTAATCGTCTTTTTATTATAATAGATACTCGAGCGGAGTAACGAAATATAGGATTTAATATAAAAGATAAAGTTTATAAAACCTTAATAATAAATTTAATAAACTTTTTTAAATAAAAAAATTAATATTTAATATAAATAATTTAACTACGATCTCTAATTTTTAATATAAAGAATTTATTCTATTTAAATAATTATTATTATAGGGAGGCTTTATATAATTTATATTATTATATAATTTAAAAGGGCCTTTAATATAGAAAAGAACTCGATTTAACGAAACTTTATAATTATATTAAAATTAATAATATAATTCTTAATAATAAGAATATATTAAATATTAAAATAAAATCTAAAACGGACGTAAAAATAATCGGTCTCGATATAAATTAGGATAAACCGACGAAAAGAGAAAAGAAAGAAGACGGGGTAACGAATAATAATAAAAATAATAAAAATACGATCTTTATAAAGTTCTAGGGCTTAAAGATATTATACTTTATTAAGAGAGTTAAGTAAAAAATAATCTTTAATCTCTAATAATAAATATATACTCTTTAATATTTAATAAATAACGATAATTAATTAATTAATAAATACTTTTAATAGGATTTTTATTACGCCGGTATTATAATTTTATAAATAATAATAAAAAAGTCTATAAATAGTCGTTTATAACTTAAATTCTATTAATATTAAAATAATTATTAATTATAATATTTTTATATACGGCTATATTAATATATAATAAATTTAGATTTTATTATTAAAATTACGATATTAATCTAAAAGTAGAATAATACGGGTATTTTAATAATCGATAATTAAAATAAAGCGAACTAGACGTAATATTTAGATTTTACGCTCAGACGTACTACCTAAAGGTTCCGTAGTAACTAGAAGGCGCTAACCCGAAGGGGCTTAGCGGAGCTTAGCACATCTAAGGGACTGAGGCAAGACCAAAGAAAGTCTGTATTGATTGCTTAGTCAGGTACCAAGATATCGCTCTAGAAAACGCGAGAGAAGATTCTGTAGACTTAGAAATCTTCATCTACTTACGTCATCATGTCCAAGAAAAGGCGTCGAGAGCAGCCTCCATTAGACACAAAGCTAGTCGAGGTATACGAAGACCTAGCCAACGTAGACGAAAACATACGATTCAAAGCAGCGCACACGCTGCTCACTAAATTTATCTCTAATGAGAGTACCACGGGAGAGCAGCTTAATGAGATACTCAGACGACTCATCAGAGGCCTTTGCAGTGGTCGAAAAGCTGCGCGGTTGGGATTCTCGATTGCACTTACTGAATCTTTGACGGAATTGTTTGGGCCCAATGCGAAGGGTGTAGAGGGATTACAAAACATCAAGGATCTGGTTGAGACACTCAAAGCGCAAACTGACATTGGTGGTAATGTGTCTGGTCAAGTACGCAAGAAATTGGGTGATTGTTTCTCCTATGCTGATACGGAGTTACTGCAGGAAGAGCGTGACCACCAATTTGGACGCCTCTTTGGTGCCGAGTCAGTCATCAAATCAAGTATCTTGTTCCACTCGGAAGCCGACACGGGCGATTGGGCCCAAGTTTTGGACACCATCCTCGAGCTAGCAAAGAAGAAGCCGTGGCTTCGAGAGGAATGCGGCTTTGTACTATTCAATGCTATCCAATCGTTGAGAGAACAGGATTTACACTATGCTCAATTCATGGTCAACACACTTTGGTCAAATGGACTCACTAAAACCCCTGAGGGCGTCGCCATATGGATAGCATTGCGCTCACGACATGCAGGGATTGACTTCCCTCGCGGTGTCTGGCATCATGGAGATCCCTTAAATCGCAAAGAGTTGTCGAAACTGGCTAAGGTCTTAAACGAAACTTCAATCAAAGAGCCTGCTCAAGGTGAGGTCGAAGCAAAAATTCCCAACAAGGGCACCTGGACTACCAAATTGCATTTTGCTTGGGACGTGATCCTTTCTTGCCTACTCCATGCGACATCCCCAATCTGCGAGAAGATCTCCAAATCCAGCAAGCAAATTGCCGTAGCCGATTTCTGGTCGGAGTGCGTTGATAGTAAGTCTCGTTTGGTCGAAAAATATGGCCGTATTGACGCAACACAGATACTCTGTTTGCAAAGTCTTCATCCGACGAGCGCAAGTACTGGGGCTTCCTGCTATTTCAGCGAATGGTCAAAGACACACCAGAGAATATGTTGTCCGCTATCTTTACTCCAAATCTCCTGCGATGCCTTATGAACCAGCTTGCGGGCCCTGAGCGCTTCCTGCATGTTGCAGCAGAAAAAGCCAGAAAGGTAATACTTGCCAGAGCTCGCTCCGATCCAAATACTACAGGACCATTTCTGCAAGCGCTTCTGACTGGCCCATCTGGTGATGTCAACTTTGATAAGGTCACTAGAACTAAAACTGTGGAAACACTCCTTTCTCAAATCAACGACTCAACCTACAAACAGGTATTCGCTATATATGAGAAACTTACCCTGCAACCTGGAGTGCAGGATGACAAAGAAGCAGCGTCCCGGCGGCAAGTGGTGGCAAATCAACTCATGTCTGCTCTACGCACTGTGCGAACAGAGCACACCAATACTGGAAAAGATCAATCTTCGGATAAGGTCATTGCAACTACACGTGGAATACTGGCTCTATTTGCACATTGCGCATATTTCCATCTCAATACGGACACACGCTTCAGTAGCCCAAGCCCTCCAATCTCACAAGCTTCTCGAAATATGTTCAGATCTCGAGTCTCTTCCTGCTTGGCTTACCTTTTAGCCAAGTCCGCGGACCCTGCCTACTTCGCTTACAATCTGGTACTCGAGATTTATAGGAGAGCGGCGGGTTCTGATTTTGGGAAGTCATTAGTGGAAGTCGATAGAGACATCCACGAGATCGCCAAGGATGCTTTGATCTCCATGGGGAAGGCCAATTCCGTGGCAGCCGCAGAATCTGCTGGTTCTCCGCGTGCTAAATTCTTCACCTCGATCAAACTTCTGTACTCGTTGAGCTTATTGCAACTTTACAACGAGGATGCTGACGCTGTCAGCATGTTGAAAGAACTCAACGAGTGCTTTGATAGCTTTATCAACAGAATTGCCATTGCAGAAAGCTCAGCAATCTTATTGGAAATATTGTTGAGCTTTGTATCCAAGCCTTCGCAGCTTTTCCGTCGTATGGCTGCGCAAGTCTTCACCGCATGCGCATCCGATGTCGATGGATCAGGTCTACAATCTATGATCAAGGTACGTACTATGGTCTCGTATTGAGATGCCAGGACTGACGGAACCAGGTCCTAGAAACAAAGGAAAGTCTATCGGGTCAAGCAATGATGTTCGATCAAGATGACGAAATGTATGGTGCAAGCGAAGCTTCTGACGTGGAAGAGGTTGGCGCAGCCGATGCCGCATCTACGAGCTCTTCGGCCGAAGACGACTCCGGCGATGATGATGCAGACAGCTTATCCGACAGCGGAGACGAGTCAGACGGTCCTGACGAAGAGCTGGCTGCATTCGATGCCAAGTTGGCTCAAGCCCTGGGAACCCGCCCAGGCAACGCAGATCTGAACACCGAGGACAGTAGCTCGTCAGACGAGGACATGGACGATGAGGAGATGGAGGCTTTAGACGAGCATCTCCAGAAAGTCTTCCAGGAGAGGAAGAAAATCACTAGCAAGAAGACCGAGAAGAAAGACGCCAAAGAAACGATTGTCAATTTCAAGTGTCGAGTGCTAGAGCTACTAGAGATTTATGTCAAGCAACAGCATGCCAACAGCTTGGCGCTGAGTCTTCTAGTACCTGTACTGACGGTCCTGCGAACAACGACAAGTCCTCTGGTATCGAACAAAGCATGCAACTTGATGAGAGAGTATTCTCGTGTCTGCAAGGGGGATGGTTTGCCAAGTGTTGAAGATGTCAATGCTGTCTTTGATGTTGTCGAAGAAGTCCACGTAGAGGCTATGAAGGAAGGGTCGAACGCACATGCTACCGCGTGCAGTCAGGCAAGCCTACTGCTTATCAGAGTGCTCGCTGCCCATGATAGAGAATGCCTAAGGCGCGTGGTGAAGACCTATGCAGGCACGCTGGAAAGGGCTCTCTTCGATACGAGTTGCAAAGTGAAGACTTCCTTCTTCACCGACTGGCAGAATTGGTGTGCTCAGGCAAGGAAGTGAGCCTGGCAACGATCAAAAGCCACTTGCACCTCACGCTCAACTTAGGCCCTGAATAACAATTTTAATATAGTCGACGATAATCCTTGGTTCAAAATCGAAGTCTTCGAGTATGACCAGCGAGAGCGAAATCTAATTTCTCTTCAGAAATAGACTCCCTCAGGTCGAGATTCTCTTCAACATTCTTGGGCCATCCTTTCTTAGTTTCCTGTGAGATACCTCATAGATCCACGCGACAGCTCTTTCACGTTGGGACCTTCAAATGCTCGACCTTCACACGCTTCACTGTAATCTCAAAAATGTCGACTATCCCGACTCCTTCCACCAATTCAAACACAAATCACCACAAAAGCCGTTCCATGTCACAACCATCACCTCCTCCACTGCTATCAGGCGACTCGCATGATGTTACCCTTTCAACCAAAGCCAGCCTCGAGACCGACTTGCGAGCTACGAAGCGGCCAAAGTTGAGTTACCCTTCAAACATGGCTGGCCTTCCACTCCCCGCTCCCATTCAGGATGGTATTCGCAACGAAAAAGGTCTGAAACTGTAAGTTGACGTGCCTCAATATCTGCTATACTTTACTGATTGATCTCAAAGTCTTGAGGGAGCCCAGCTCGTCCGTGTTCACCTTCCGCATGACAAGTGTCTCACCATACATCGGGATCTTTGGGAGTATCACTCGCCATATATGAAGGCTATGCTGGAAAGTCAGTCCTTTGGCAAGGGCCCTATCTCGGCTGTGTCATTATACAGTCATTCTCGTGATTGCTTCGCAGCATTTCTGAGATGGCTGTATCTAGGGGAATTCACCTACACAGGATCCAACTATTACACGTGCGCAAATGCATGGCACCTAGGTCATAAGCTCTTGTGTCCGGCATTCCAAAATGCAGCAATGCTCCATCTCATCAGATCGCACCATGAATTCTATGAGTCCGGGGAAGTCTGGAAGGCAGTGATGCGCGTAGCATACCCAGTTTCCGAGCCCAAATCGAGTCTGCGCCGCTGGGTGGTCGATCAAATGATCTTCGATGTCAGGGTAGGGAAACCCGGCACTGCAATGGAAGAATTCATCACGGGTGCCGCTCAGAGTGGAAACAAGCAGGATCTCGCATGGGACTATATGAAAGCATCGGTCAAGGCGGGCAACGAGGTGAAGGACCCCTTCGATAATACCGCTTCATACATGGAGGCTGTGGCTTGATGGGATTCAGTTGCATGGATGTTCACGGACTTGCTGAACTGCTGCGCTTCAGCTAAATAGACCACCCCCAATCTCAAGCCTAAAGTAGATTCTCAATTCGGGATGATCAGATATCGATTCTTCTGATCAGCAGGATTTTCGAGCCTGCAACCTCTCAGGCCCGCTCTCATGAAGTCGAGCCCAATATCCTCCGTGACTTTGGCAAGCTTTAGGTACTTCTCTGTGTCATCATATGGGACACCTAGATGTCTGTCCCACAAGATTTGATCGATAGCGTAGTGACGAAATTTACAACCAGGTGCTGACCCATCGTACATTAGGCCAAACATCTCAGCTCATAAACACTGTTCGTCAAAGATCTGGATGAGTTGAAGCATTGCGGTGTCCTGCAATGCATGAATTCCGAGCTTGTCTCCAAGTTTCCATACCTGAATGTAGGCACTGGCCTTATTGCGGTTCCCACTCTCAACCTCCAGAGTCCCCACGTACAGCCAGAGCACAAAAAGATCAAAAGCGTCTGGGTCGTCCTCAGGCAATTCCACTGCATTAGTCCTGGCCTCGCTGAATCCACCTTTCAGAGCAGCTTGGAAGAATGGTGAGCAGCTTATGAGTAGCTTCTTCGGTAGATGCCAGCTCCTAGCGTCGTCTCCAGTGCCAACGGAGATTTTGATCGATACGGATCCTTCAAGCCTGGCTTGGTGTCAGCAATATTAAAGGTTTCAAGAGCAATGGCACGGACAATTTGCGCCCTTCTCGGGTCTGTATCCCTTTGTAGCGCACACTAGTGGGTGATGCTTCCTCGCAGGGCTTGTCAGTCAATTTAGGCATCTTGCGCGAACGGCTGGTCATTAGTATTGAGTGAAAGTCGCTATCCTGAGAGTGAGAAATAGAGAAGAGAAGTTGATTGTATGCAGTAAAATGATTGAGCATGCTTGGGAAACAGGACGTCAACATCGATTGCATAGATGTTGAGTAACCAGTGGAGCTGACTGAGCTCTGCAACAGGGAGTTAGACTTGGAGTCTCTTTTGGAAGAGAAGTCAAACATTGACGATTGAAGAAGTAGTTGAATTCACGTTGATTCAACCCTGGTTTCCGCTTCACTTCTAGACCAGCTACAATTCCGGTCAATTCACCATCAGCTTGATACTGATTACCCATTTGCCACCTCATTCCTGTCAACAGCTGACAATGCATATCCATCGACTGTGTTCGCCAGGGCTACGTCTCGAGATCAGGTTATCTTCGCGATGGAGTACAAAGTTTGCCAGCCATGATGTTTAGCTCCTTACCCAACTGTCAATGCATATGTAATTGAGCATTGATAATCCTTCTTCTAAGAGAGACCTTACCTAGGTAAGCGCTGTTTTGCGGGTGCGATTGAGCGACATGTGGACCATTCATGGGGTTACATGCTGAAGAAGGTGGCCACTTTATAGACAATAGAGTAACAAACGCACGTCGAAGCGCATGATGCCCGAAAGAAGTAATTTTATTTCTTCCTAATGATACGATTGGCAATTTCTTTGGGCAGACTTCCTATAAAATGCACGCACACTACTCAACCGCCTGCAAATCTCTTTAATAATGACTCGATGGAATAGTGCACACTAGTGAGGACCTGGGGTTCGAGCGTCGGGAGGAGCGTCCAAGAGCAAGTTTGCATTGGGTTCGGTCATCCTAAGCCATGCAACATAGTCGAAGGCCCAAGCTTGTGGGTTTGTTTGATTGATAATCGGCACCCGCGCTACACATGCAGGGGATAGCTCTGGGCAACTACTCTTTAGACCGTGAGGTAGGTAGCCCGATTTGCGCGTGGACCCTTGAAGGGACCAGGCGGCTTACCCTCCGTAGCTTTTGTGACATCCGCTGAGAATTCCTCCAAGTCAGCAATCTTGTTCCAGGCCGCCTGTTTGTAAACCTTTTTGCCTCTGCTGTCATCGAGAAGGAATTCATCCATTACCCAAGTCCGCAGCTTGGAGCCTGGCATTGAATGAAGCTATAGATATGAGTGGCTATGGTGTCTAATGTGACACCAGCGGAATTCCCTGAAGAAGTTTTGAGACGTTTTAGACACTTCCCGTATGAGAGGTAGGTCTCTTCTCTAAGTCCTGATCAACGCTAGAATGAAACGCCAACAAGTTTCTCGCTTACAGCCATGATCAACGAGGTTGCTATCGACTTGCTGACGTCGATGGTCAAAAAAGTGACGTTCTCTTCCTTAACATGAAGGTCAGCTGCAGCTGTAACAACTACGGACAGTCTGCCTGAGGAAAGCAAACGAAAACACGGGAGATTACCCATGCGAGTTTGCGTGCTGAGTACAAAAATGAAAGCAGATGGAATGATGGAATGACGGAAAACTCATACGAGTCAAGGTTTGATAGGACGATGGGGGATTAATGCATACGAAAATGATGGAGAACCACCCATATGAGCCAAAATATATTAGGCAGATGAGGGCGAGTTCATGAAAGAATGATAGTAGTTTATCCATGCCTGTCAATCCGTAATAATATGTTATCGACTGGTTGTAACTTACGAGAGATTTTGGAGCCAGAATTGCCAGACGTTCTTGGCGCCGTTGCTCTGTCAACGTCATCAGATCAATATAGTCTAGAGCTGGTTAACAAATACACACACTTGAACATTTCTTTCACACTTGTGGGGCAGGCATTGTGTGTATTCGATTATGATGGAAGACCTCATCAACTTCGACATCATTGAGACCCACAAGGAGAACATCCAATCGCTTCCTGGTGGCCGATCTGCAAAGGCACTCGCTTCAACATTCGCACCTACATCAAAGCGCCCGTCAGGACCTACACCGGGAGACACCCGAAACCTCAATGATGCGATCCGAGAAGAGTACGAGCTCGAGCTCATTGCTATCGGAGACTCCGACGACCCATTGGATATTTATGACCGCTATGTGAAATGGACGTTCAGCGCATACCCATCAGCACAAGCTACACCAGACTCACAACTGCGACCGCTTCTCGAGCGCGCGACGAAGGCTTTTCAGTCCGCAACTCATTACAAGAACGATCCACGATACTTGAAACTATGGCTGAACTACATCCGCTTCTTCTCCGACGCGCCCCGAGAGACGTTCGCATACCTGGCGAGGCACAACATTGGAGAAGGACTGGCTTTGTTCTACGAAGAATTCGCGGCTTGGCTGGAGGGCGCTGGACGATGGAATCAGGCAGACGAGGTATATAAGCTTGGTATTGAGCGGGAGGCACGACCTGCGGAGCGATTGCTTCGGAAATTTGGGCAATTCCAACACAGATACGAATTGCGTGTCCAAGACGGGGACGAGCCCTCATCACCTGCTCTTCCAACTGTACGTCCAGCACTAGTGGCAAAGATGGACCCCTTCGCTGTCTCGACACCACGACCTGCTGACCCCCAAGCACCACGGCCGTCCTCTGGTATTGGTAGTTTATCAACCGCGCGAGGTGGAAGACAGAAGCTCGCCATATTCAGTGATGCAGAAGCACCAGCATCAGGTATAACATCGACATTTGGTGAGGGAGCCAAAGGGTGGGACAACATAGGGACAATAGCAGATAGAAAGAAAGAGAATGTGATGGAGGCTCGGCCTTGGGCAGGAGAGACACTCAAGGCAGGGAAGAAGGTTGGCGGAGCACCAAAGATGACGATATTCAAGGACGAGGTATATTATTCGCCCCAGATGTCTTCATGCCCATATTCACGATCACAGGACTAATTGCTTGCTTCTTTGGCGCTTTGTAATTTAGTCTATTTCACAAATACCCAGTGCGAATGAAATAAAACGCCTATCGAGACATGCCGACCAGCAGCAGACTAAGAATGCTAAGACAGGCAAGATAGAACGTGTCTTCGTGGACCTTGAAGCAGTATATCCTGATGAAAAGGATCCTAACAAAGAGATGAGCTTTGAAGAGTTACGAGCCAAGTCCAGAGGCTGGCTCAGTCGCGACTGGACAGCTGAGAGCAAGCAGCGGATAGCCACAGAGTCTCGGGCGTCTATAGCTGCTGACGTAGCGTCTGAAGCTGAGGGAGCAGCTGGGAAAGAAATCGATCTAACGCGAGACATTCAGTCCAAGCTAGAGACCCATGACAGCCCAAGTATACCGCTTGACGCTACCATTGCCGTAGACCTTGGGAGGGAAAGCAAAGCCGGGCGACCGAAGAAAATGAAGATCAAGGAGGTGAAAGGCGAGACTCAGACAAGTACGTGTTGATGGCCTGAACTCCTGATCTCGAAAGCTAATACGAGGTAGTCAAAACAAATCTGGAATCACCTACTGGGCCAAAGCTGAGGAGGAAAAATTCTGCAGAGCCTACCATGACTCTTCACACCAAAGCCGCAACAGATGATATCCTGGACATCTTCAACCAGCCTCTGAGAAATGTAGATCCAATGGCCGGCCCAGCTGATAGTGCAGGCGAAAGCGACTATGAGGATGACGACTATACTAGTGCAGGGGAGAGCACTGGTACTGGCAGAATATCTGGCACTACCAGCGAGTTCGGGGACACTGAGGCAGACCTTAAGTCATTCGCTGAGCCTGAGAATACCAGTGCTGCAGCCGGAAGTGTGAGCCCTTGGTCTGACTTCACAGCCAGCAAGCATGTTCCAAAGCTGGACGCGGACGACATTGAAAACGAAGACACTACAAACGGAACCGAGGATCCCGTTTTCGTTGTTTTCGAGGACGCCGCACCCATTGACCCAGAGAAAGATGAAGGTATAGACTTGGTGACGCCGATATCACCTGAGCGTGGGAACGAATATGATCGACCCAGATACGTCCCTATACCCCCAGAAGATTACGAGCCACCAACTCGTCCGTATCGGGGTTCGTCTCAAGTGTCACAAAATCGACTTCCTTTCATGACACCGATAGTTGAGAAGACCGAATCATCAATGGTTGCTCTGACAATTCGAGAAGAAAAAGACTACTTCAATTCGAAAACACCTTCACGTCACAATAGTAATGGTCATATCACACCATCGATTGACGAAGAATTCCTGAGTAGTCCGTTTCAAGAGATTGTCAACGAAGCTTCGCCACCGCGAGTTCCAAAATTGAAGATTGGCAAATCAAAAACAAAGCCTGTCCCACCAAAAGCTTCTGAAGGACCTGTCATCAGAGACGGCCAGTGCAACCCCGTCGATGATTCGATCCGCAAGAGCATTCTGGAAAACGTGCAGCCACCTCTTTCCTCGTACCCAGGATACCACGACTACCGACCTCTGAATTACAACAGAGGTCCCGAAATCCGCAAGTTCATCAAGGCTCTTACCAAGAAGAACAGCTCTGATAAAACGACCACCAACATCTCTCTCCCGCCAGCCCTCCGCTTCCCCCAGACACCCAGCACAACCTACACGATAAAGCGCGAACTCGGCAAAGGCGCCTTCGCCCCTGTCTACCTTGCCTCCAACGAGGACACAGCTAACGAAGGTGGTCACGACCACCTCGTCGCCATAAAATGCGAACACCCACCTACCCCCTGGGAATTCCACATAATGTCTCTTCTCGCAGTCCGCCTCCACTCCACCCACCGTGCTTCCCCATCCCTCTTAAAACCCCACTCCTTGCACCTCTTCGCCGACGAAGCCTATCTCCTCGAAACCTACCTCGACCAAGGCACCCTCCTCGACCTCGTCAACCTTGCGAAATCTGACCCCTCGAGCGTAAACGTCACCGGCACTCTAGACGAAAGCGTAGCTATGTTTTTCACTATCGAGCTCCTACGCACAGTAGAGGCAATGCACAGCATCGGCATCTTACACGGCGACCTAAAGGCAGACAACTGCATGCTCCGCCTCTCCCAACTTTCCGAAAACGAAGACTGGGATCCCACCTACCAACCCTCCGGCAGCGGCGGTTGGTCCTCCAAAGGCCTCTGCCTGATCGACTTCGGCCGTGGCATCGATATGCGCGCGTTTCGCCCAGACGTGCAATTCGTAGCCGATTGGAAGACAGGGAAACAAGATTGTGTGGAAATGCGCGAGCTGCGGCCGTGGACGTATCAGGTTGATTATTACGGTATAGCGGGCGTGATCCATAGCTTGTTGTTTGGGAAATATATCGAGGATGTGGCTATTGAGGATCGAGATGGGGGTATCGGGGCGAAGAAGAAGTATAAGCTTAGAGAAGGCTTGAAGAGGTATTGGCAGGTTGACATTTGGGCGGCGGTTTTCGAATTGTTGCTTAATCCGATGGGGCAGTTGGGGGAGGGGGAGAGGTTGCCTTGTACGACGAGATTGGCGGAGTGTAGACAGAGGTTGGAGGCGTGGTTAGCTGGGGAGGGTGGTAGGAGGAATGGTGGCCTGAAGGCCCAGCTGAGACGGTTT
>JAABUS010001643.1_pt1 | contig 47329 bp, 6 predicted proteins | sample 5560161 | NCBI WGS metagenome assembly JAABUS01 (sample SAMN10711885, study PRJNA513376) | rock metagenome | isolation source: Antarctica rocks | place: Antarctica: Victoria Land, Trio Nunatak nord | collected 2016-01-04 | reverse complement strand
AATATTATAATTTACTTAAAAATCTTAAAAAAATATATTAATTATATTTTTAAAGTTTTGAAATATTTTAATATAAAAAACTTATGTTTTAAGTTAAAAAAATATAAATTTTATTAAGAAAAAGTTAATTTTTTAATTTTTGTTATTAAATAATGTAAAATATATATAAATTATAAGGAATTATAAACAATCAAAAAATAAAAATTATTACAAAATATTAGAAAATATTAGAAAAATATAATTCTTTTGAGATTTTATAAACTATAATAAGAAGTTTATTAAAAACTATTTAATTAATACTATATTATTAACAAATTTTATAGATATAAAAACTCGCAAAAGATAAATTATTTTAAAATCTTCAACTAGAATATTCAAAAAAAAAAATACTTTAAATATACAATTTGCAATTGTTAAACAAAATTAAAATTAAAAAATTAAATCTAGTTATTAATATATATTATAATTAAAAGTATAAAAATATATAATACTTAATAAGTTATACATTAAGAAAACTCTTATTAATTAACTAAAACTATAATATTTATAATAAAAAATTATTTGCTATTGTAGTCTTTTTAAAATTATAAAAAGTATATATAAAAAATTTATTAAATTTACAATTCTTATAAATTATAAAAATCTTGTATACTTTATTACTATTAAACAATTTAACAAAAAACAAATATAATAATTAAAATAGCTTAAAAAATACAAGTTTAAAATATAATATATATTAAACAAAAAAAAACAAAAAAGTAAATATACTTAACAAAAAATATAATTATATAAAAACAAAGAAATTGTTAAATTACAATATATTTGGAATAAACAAAAACAAATTACTATTAGTAGATAAATATAAACTAAATTTTATATATTACAAATACTCTAAAATAATATAAAAAAAAATTTAATAAAAAAAGAAAAACTTTAGATATTTATTAACAAAATTGATAAATATATAAAAAAATGTTATAACAAATTACTATAAAAGTATTTAAAAGTAACTAATTTTTTTTAGCTTTTATTTTAATGTTATTAGTTTTTATAAATAAAATAAACTATTAAAATATATATTAAACAATATTTTAATTATTAGTAAAACAAATATAATATATATACAAACTATAACAAAATTTAATATTAGAAATTATTTAAGTTGTTATAAAATAAAGTTATAATAAACTTTATTATCAAGTTATCTAAATTAGCAAATTTAACAATTAATGATAAATATAATTTAATACTAGTAATAATTAACAAATTTATTAAGTATTTATATATTATTATATATAAGAAAAAGTTTATTGCAAAACAATTAAAATATATTATATTAAATTAAGTTATAAAATATTACAATATATTTAAAAAATTAATTAATAATAGAGACAAGCTTTTTATATCTAATTATTTAAAAAAAATTCTCTTAATATTAGAAATAAAACTCTAAATATCAATTATTAATTATTTAATTATAAATAGTTAAATAAAGCAAACAAATTAAAGTTTTAAACAATATTTAAAATACTATATTAATAATGTTTATAACAATTAAGTATTATTTCTATCTATAATATAATTAACTCTTAATACAAAGATTTTAAATATTAGTAAAATAGTTTTATTCTTTGTTAATTATAGTAAAGAATCTAATCTCTTTAAGAAAAAAATATATGTATCTATTAGCGCAATTAGTTATTAAAAGAGCAGCAATATTAAAAAAAAATACAACAATATCTTAAAGATACAAGAAAGATCAATTAAGTATTAAAATAGAAAACACAAAACAAAATCTTAGCTAAAGAAGAAGAATAAAATTATATTAAAATCGAATTGTTTTTTGTTAAAAAAACCTAGAGCTTAATTAATTACAAACTCGACTTATCTAAGAATATTAAAGTAGTTCTAGTATTTTATATTTTATTATTAAAATTAGCAAATTTAACTATATTTTTATGAGATATCTTTTATTTCTATTTACAAAAAGAGAAACAATTCGAAATTAAAAAAATTCTATAACAAAAAAATTAAAAGTATCTTATTAAGTAAAAAAAATACTTTATTTTAAAAAATACGTAAAAATTAGAGAAAGTTTTTAATTGTTATTAGAATCTTTTAAGAAAGTTTTATTAAAATAAGATATAAAAACAATATTTTAATTCTAGTTAATTAAAAGTTAAAATTGTTCGAATAATATATTAAATAACAATTTAGAAATTTTAGCAACAAATTTAACAAAATATACTTTATTTATCTTTAAATTGTTAATATTTTTTTAGTTTATTACAATTATTTCTCTCTTTTTATTTTCTAGAAAGTTAAGCTATTTTTTTAGTTAATTAAATTTAGTATATATTTTGCGTATTTCTTTCTTTAAATATATTTGTTTTTTATAAATTTGTTTAATTAAAGTTAAACAAATTGTTAAATTATAATTACAACTAGATTGTATATATTTTATATACTTTTTAGAATTATTATTTATACAATAAATTTTACTAGATATTGTACAATTACAATAAGAATATATTGTTAAAAAAGATTTTTTAAATTTAATAGAAAGAATTTCTAATATTAATCTTTCTAGAAGATACAATAGAAAAATATTAGATTTTAAGACAAAAACTTTAAAAAAAGAATGTTATAAGCTTATTAAAGCTATACTAGTAATTTAAATTCTATATTTTCGAAACAAATCTATTGTTATATTTGATATATTTAGACTGATCGTCGGGTCGGATTTCGGTTTCAACTTTAGAAACCGACCCGATCCAACAATTTCAACTCTAGGAATTCATTCGAAACTCGAGTCGATTTCTATTATTTTGGAATCGACTCGATTCGATCCGAGTCGATATTCGGTTCCAATATTAGGAATCGAATCTAATTGTCAAAAAATCGAAAATAACGTTATTATGCCAAGATATACTAAAAATAGTATAAAATAAGTTTAAATTTAGATTTTCCAATCAACTTCTATAAATATTGTTTAATTATTAATTTATTATAAACAATAATGCATTACTATAATATATTACCTATATCTATAAGCGTGCTAGATACTATTAAAAATATTAGATAATTAATATTAAGATATTATTTGTATCTATAAGCGTGCTAGATGCTATTAAAAATATTAAATAATTAATATTAAGACATAATTTGTATCTATAAGCGTGCTAGATGCTATTAAAAATATTAAATAATTAATATTAAGATATAATTTGCATCTATAAGATCTATAGAATCTATAGATACAAATTATTAATAAATTGCATTATTTGCATCTATAGACTCTATAGAATCTATAGATGCGATTTAATTATTTTCTTTTTAAAAAGTAGTAATGCATTACTATAATGCATTATCTTATTATAATTTAAATAATTAAATATTGTTAAAAATATATTGATTATTGACTATATATTGACTATTAATAATTATAATATAATTATTTAAATAGTCTTAGCAATTCGAATCGGTTTTTTTGAGTCGAATTTCGATTTTAACTCTAGACATCGATTCGATTTAACTCGGTTTTCGATTTCAACTTTAGGAATCGATCTGCCAAGGCTTTCGAATTAGATTGATTCGAATTGCCAAGATTCGAATCGATTAATCGATTCGACGCAATCAGTCTAGATATATTTGAGAAACAAATATTCTAAGTATAATATTTAATATATTCAATATACAAGTATTGCAAACAATTATGTTTGCTATATTTAACAAACAAACAAGACAAATATTTAATATTTTCTTAGTATATAGAAACTAAAACACAACTTTCTTATAAATTGTGTTTAATTTATCTTAAGTTTTAACTTATTATTACAACTATTTAGTTGCAATCTTTGTTATTAAGTAATTGCTTGTATTGTCTAAAGATATCTAAAAATCTCTTTAATAGTATAATTCTTTCTAATATCTTTGTAGAAAGTACTAGCGTAACAAAAAGAAATATTTAAAAATTGTTTTTTCTATATAAGAAAAGCAAATATATATTAAGTAAGAACTTCGAGATCTTTATTATAGATTGTATCTACAAAATAAACAAATATAAGATATTTCTACTTATAATTATAGAGCTAATTTCTATTAATATTATATCTTCAGATAGACTTTGTATCTCTAGAATTTAAATATTGGAAAAAATATATCTAAATATTAAGATATCTAAAGAATACTTATAATACTCTAAATCTTTTAGATTTAAATAATAATATTATTAATTATAATTTAAATTTAATACAAGCAATTGAAAAAAAAGTTTAATATCTTTGCTCTTTTATATATTTAATATATTAACAAAAATATACTAAAAAATTGCAAAGTCTTCTTTATAATAAAGAAAAATAAATAAAGTTTTAAGCTATCTAGCGTCTAGTATTGTTTATATATATAAAGACAAATTATTATATAGTATAAAGAATAATATCAATGCAATGTTTCTGTACTAATAAGAAGAATTTAAATTAAATTTATAATACTCAATTTGCTAATTAATCGAAAAAGATATACAAATAAAAAATAAATAAAATTCTCTACTTTAGTTCTAATACAATATAATATATAGAAGATAACTATTATATTTTAAAGATTCTATTAAAGTTTCTAATAACAAAACAACTTTAAGGATAAAAATGTTAATACAAAGAGAAAAATAGTTATTCGAATTTTACTCTTTAGTATAGCAAAATCTAATTAAAAAAGTTATATTTTATATTTTATAAAAGATATACAAGTAATATAAGCGAGTAAGAAAGATTATAGAAGAGCAATTGTTAATTGCTTATATTTATATTTATATTTTAACAATAGATTTTTTATATATTTATTAAATTAAGACTAGAATAAAGAAGATAAAAAACAAATTAAGACAAATATCTATTACGAATATTTGTTATTATTAATATCTTAACAAAGATTACAATTCTAGTACTGCAATAATTAAAATTAACTTTATAATTTATTACTATTGCAATAATATTAACAATTTAAATAGAGATAAAGTCTTCGAGGAAAAATAAAAATATTAATAATTGCAATTTATTTAACTTAAATACAATTCTTCTTTGCAAAATTATAATTAATAAAAATGTAAAATTGTTATTAAATATAAATAAGTTTAAGAAAAATAAGTATAAAAAGATTAATAACTATAACAAAGCTTTGTATTATATTAACAATTCTTATATAATAAAAGCAAAAGATTGTTCTACAAAAACAAAGATCGAAAAATAGATAATATTGTAAACAATTAAGATAAAGACAAAGAATACTTAATATAACTTCTTCGATTTTAAGTATATAGAGACAAACATTTAGATTTTATACAAAAATAATTGTTGTTACAAACAAAATTAAGTCTTACAAAAGAAGTTTGTTATTGTAACAAAAAAGATTAATAAGTTAAAAAATATATATGTTAAATATATTAGAGAAGCAATAACAAGAAAGACAACAATTGCAATAATAGATATTATTATAGTTAAATTAAAAAAGAAAATTATTAATAGTAATAATAACAATAAAGAAGATAATTATAAGAATTTTAACAAAAGTAGATTTAATATTAGTTTAAATATAGTTAAAAGAATCTTTTATTAAATATAGTTTAAAGATTTAGATTAATCTTTGAATAGACAATTTAAGTAGATATAGATTAGACAAGAAGATCGAGAAGAATATATATTTTTAGATCTAAAAATATCTATTATTTAGACAATATCTTGTATATCTTATAGATATAAAAGAATCTCTTAACAGATACAAATTAAAGATACAAATTATTAATAATATACGCAAAATTACATATCTAGAAAACTATTAAAAGATATGTAATTTTATATTAAAAAGCAAGTATCTTTCTAGAGAAGAACACAATTATCAAAAAGGGAAATAAATATTATCGAAAACAGAAATGCGTAGACTGATTTCCTAAATTTAATTTTAAAAAGTAATATTAAAGTATGAGTTATTGTATTTTACTATTTTAAATATTAATATAGTAAAATTAATTTTATCTAGTTCTTTTTTAAATAAATCTTATTGTAGAAATAATAAATATATTGTACAAAAAAAAAATTCTATTATTACTCTTTGCTATTAGACTAATTGCGTTAGATTAAATTATCGAGTTTAATTCGAATAATCAACTTAAATCTTAACTATTCGATACAACTTAACTCGAAAATCTTTATATTTCGATTTCTAAAGTTAAATTAAAGAAGTTAGATTAATCTTAAAAGTTAAACCAAAACTTAAATACTATAATTAGTTGAGTTTTAAAATAATCTAAATTTAATAAAATAATATAAGTATATAATATATATTTAATATTTATTACAATAATTAGACTAATTAATTAAAAATATTAATAAATAATTAATTAGAATTAAATCTATTAATTTTTTCACAAATTCTCTAAAGATCTATAATACTATTGCTTAATTAGACTTAACGTTAATCTTAGACTCTTAATCTTAGTTAATTTATCTAGATATTTATTTTAGATATCTTAGATAATTATTAATTTAATTACTTTATCTATTATATCTATATTAAATTTGTTAAATTCTAACAAATAATAGTTTTAATAAGATTAATTGTTTGTATTCTATCTATAGATAGTAAGTTTTTAAATAATATTTTAGTTGCTTACTAAAAAAGTTATATCTAGTTACTATACTAATATTTAATTTCTATAAAATATCTAGCTTTTGTAAAGTATCTAGTTATTGTTAACGATAAAAATATTTAACAATAATTTTATCTAGCTATTGCGTAGCATTATATTAAATTTTAATATTTTCGAATATTGCAAAGCCTTTTTTTGCAAACAATATAACAAATAATCCTTATAACTATAATATCTATTATTGTACACAATAATTAAAGTATATTATATATATATATATTGCAATTTAATTATATAAATAATATAGATTGTTAAGTTTGTATATTAAGTCTATTTAATTAAAGCGATAACAACAATTTGTATAAAAAATATCTAAAAAAGTTATTTTATTATTTATAGCTTAAAAAGTATTGTAAAGAGCTTTTAACAACTAAAATATATGTATATAAATAATATTTATTAACTTTTGTTAACAATATTAAATTATATATATGTATTTAAAAGCATTATACAAAGAAGATTTTCAAAATTATTTTTATTGTTTTTGCAAACAATTTTAAATAGAGTCTTTCTACTATTATTAACATTACTACTTTTTCTATATTGTTTATAAAGTTTTTTTACTATTATTTGTATTAAAACAATTTCTACAAAATTATTTTTTACAAAGTAATCTCTACGTATAAAATTAGTTTTGCAAATATCTATTATATTTTTTTTTGATTTTGTGTTAAAAATATTTTTTATAGTATTTTCTATATCTTATTTACGTCAACAAAGATTGTTTTAAAATTAATTTTATTGAAAGTTTTACGCTTTATATTAAAGAGATTATTTATATTATTGTTTAAATTTTTATCTATATAAACAAATATTATATCAAAAATATTTTCTATATCTTTATCTATATCTTTGCAAGTGCTAGTCTTATATTATCAAAAATCTTTTTTTATATATATTAAATTATATCTAACAATAATCAATCTATTTTTTATATTTGCTATTAGAAAACAATTTTATTAAAAAAGTATTATTGTCTATTTTAAATTTCTAAGAAACTATTAGAGAAAATATATTAATATTATCAAAATTAACTCGCTTTTATAGTACTCTTCTATTGTATCTATTGTATTTATTATATACAAAATAAATTATTATTAAATACTTTACTTTGCAAGTTCAAATATTAAAAAGATAAGTTTTAAATTTATTTTTAAATTTATTGTAAAGAAGATCTCGAAAATATCTAAACAACGTTGCTATATTATTTTCTCTATAAATTGTTATTACTATCTAAATTGTATCTTTAATATTATTAGTATTTGATATTACAATAAACAATTTATTTATATACAAAATTAAATCTTACAATTGCTATTTTATAGTATAACTACAAGAACGCAATTTTTTTCGAAAAAGATAAGTATTTATTACAAATTCTATAAGTATCTACAATACTATTGCTTAATTAGACTTAGTATTAATCTTAAACTCTTAATTCTAATCGATTAATCTAGCTACTTTATCTACTATATCTATATTAGATTTATTAATTTCTAACAATTATTAATTTAACTACTTTATCTACTATATTTGCATTAGATCTATTGATTTCTAACGAATTTCTTATATTAAAAATAGTAATTCTTAATATCTTAATAGTTTAAGTCGATCTTATAAATTGGAATCGAAATCTAATTTAAATTGTATTAGATTAACTTTAAAAATTTAACTTTTAAATTAATTTCTAGAGTTAAAACTAACAAGCTAAATTAATATTAAAGAATAAATTAAAACTTAATTTAATAATTAATTTACTTATTATTCTTTGTTTAATAAATTTACTAGACTATAGAAAGTATTTGATTAAATTAATAGAAAAGATATTAATATATATTAAATTAATATATATAATAAAAATATAATTTCTTAATTTTATTAATAGATTGATACTTATAGATACAAATCTAGTTATATAATTAAATATATTTAAATTAGAATAATCTATTATATATTTAATACTAGCTCGATTAAGTTAAAAATCTAAACTAGTATTAAAATAATATAATCTTATATAATTATTTAAAATATTCTAGATAAGTTTACGAAAACAATATAGAAGTAATCTAGTTAATATTATCTTAATAAAAAATACTACTTAGTAGAGTTTACTTATATAAAGTGTTTCTTCTAGCATTGCCAATATCTATAGAGTAAATAAATTCTAGAAATTACTTAATTAAACTTAGTTTTAGAAGATAATATAATAGCAATAGAATAAATAGTATACTAGTAATATTAAACAATATATCTATAGTAATTATCTTATTATATATATGGTAATTGTTAATAGAATATTAGTTTTTTTTGTTTAATAGTATAATATTTATATTTATTGTATAATATAATAATAGTATTAAAGTATTAAATTTTATTTAGATTTTATTAAGTTTTGCTTTAAGAGAAAAGCAAAACAAATTTCTATACTCTCTAAGATATAATTAGACTGACCGTTTTTCGGTTTTCGGTTCCAACTTTTGGAATCGACCCGAAACGCCAAGGAACCGACCCGACTCTTGGCGCCAAGAATTCGGGTTTCGGTTCCAAAAACGGTCAGTCTAGATATAATCTTTAATCTCTCTTAATTGTAGAATATTTTTGACAATATCTTATAAGATTATTGATAGTATAATAAAGATATAAAGTATAATTAATTTTGTTGTATTTTTGTTTATATTGTTTAAAATGTTTCTTAATATAATTAGAGTAAATACTTTATTATTATTTAATAGAAGTAGAAATATCTTTATATATTATAAAATAAAATAACTATAAGTTTGTTTTAAGTATTCTAGTATTTAGTAATAATTGTTATAAGACTTGCTTTTTATAAAGCGAAAATAATAAAGTAAAATATATTTATATGTATTACTTTAATAATTATAAGCAATTATATCTTGTATTTACTTATTTATATATATAATTTATATATAATATTACTAGATTGTTATAAAGAAGTTGTTATGTATAATTAAAGATATAAACAAGAAACTAAAAATTGTTTCTTTATTTATTTCTCTTATAATTTATTTTTATTCGCTAACTTTTATATTTATACTTATATAAATATAAATAATTCTAATTGTTTTATTTTTAGTTTCTAATATATATATTAAATATCTTAAGACTTTAATATTAGATTTCTTATATTATTGTTAAAGCAAAATAAATATATATAAATAATATCTTAGATCTTAGATCTCTTAATAATCTTTCTTTTAGAACTTCTTTATAATATTTCTATATATAGAAACTTTATAGTAAACTAAATATATATTTTAATTAGTTAAAGAATAATAAAAAGTAAAATCAATTATTACTAGATATAATTGCTTAATATTATACTTATTCTTATTATCTTATAGTTAGTTTCTAATTTTCTAGTATATTTAAAAAAAAATCTTTAATCTATTAAATATAGTACAATAATTATAACTTACAAAGCAAAATTTTCTCTAAATATTATATATATATGCAATTTTTTTAACAATATCTTTCTTTAATAATTTAGAATAATACTTCTTAATATTATATCTCTTATATATTTTATATATTTTATATCTATTAATAACAACAACAAGATAATCTAATATAGAGAATATCTTATTAAGAAGATTAATTAATAGATAAATAAAAGTTATAGATAGAGTAGATAGAAAGATAATAAAAATAGTAAAAGAAAAGAAATAGTAGCAATAACATAAATAAAAAACGCGATAGAATCTAGAAACTATTCGATTACTAGATATAGCGAGAAGAGATGAAATTCACGCAAAGTGTAGTTGGAGTCCATCCAAGGTACTTGCAGGGTGGAGTCCAAGGAGTGCCCTGGTTACCAAACTCTATTCTTTATCAAATTTTGGAAAGTTGAGTGAGAACAACCTAATGCAATCCGAGGCCTAGATCCCCGTGCCTGCCCCCTACACCAGCTGAGAGAATACCTTGTTATACGAGTAATCATGCTTGCTCGCAGGCATACAGTAAGCCGATGGCTTACTCTCGACTGGCGGACTTACTCGATCTCCGACCTCAATTCCATTGTTGAGCAATTCAAGTTGGCCACAATTTTTCCATATCCGGTCAGGCGTCTATCTAGTTAGAATACATTTATTAACACCTTCGCAGCTGCCATGTTAAAGCATAGAAAATTCGTCAAAGGTGGCTCGTAAAAATACATGCATGCTATCCTCAGTCCTGCGAAGGGCAAGGTTTGAAGTTTTCAATGACCTCCGGAAAGGAAGAAGACGCTCTATCCCGCCACGCCGTAAATGCTGCGTGAGCGCCATACCGAAACATTTCGCCACCCGAAAGCATACTATATCTCCTTGGCCTAGGCCCGTTCAGAAGGTCCCCTGAAACCGATTGCAAGTTCTTGAACGTGACTCAAGCGGTAGCGGTGGCTGGGGTCTCGTTGGCTTGGACCACGCCGTTCTCGGCCAATGGCTCCACACCAGCGGCCTCAGGATCGATGTCCTCCTTGCCAGGGCTGTCGATCGCGACCTTGACTGCAATTTCACGACCCTCCACCTCTTTACCGTTCATCTCGCTGACAGCCTTCTGCTGAAGTTCTTCGGAGCCAAGGGACACAAATCCGAAGCCGCGGCCTTTTCGAGGCTCTCCACGTGCCTGAAGCTTCTTGACCATGAAGCGAGGGATAGGGCGAAGAGCGATCTTGGCGGTAGACGGATTGTAGGCTTGGAATAGCTCCTTGAGCTGTGCAAGGTATGATCAGTTAAAGGAAATGGCAAACATAATGATCTGGTGGTAGGATATACCTTATCTTCACTCAGGTCGTACGGCAGGTTGGCAACCATAACCTTGTTCTTTGATGGAACACCGTCTTCAGGAGGTCCACGCTGCCTAGGAGCTTGTTGACGAGGAGTACGGTGCTTGGAATCGGTGGTACCCTCAGCGGCTGGCCCTGCAGAAGTGGCTCCATTGGTGGTCTCTGTGAGGGGTGTAGCCTCGGTGGCGGGAGCTTCGGTAGTAGATTGGCGCTAAGAACATTTGTCAGTCCGACTGTCATGTTACTTTGCGAATACGACTCACAGCACGACCTCCGCGACCCCCACGAGCTCCACGACCGCGTCCTCGACCACGACCGCGACCCGAGTTCCGACGACGGCCTTCGCCACCGCTTAAACCCTCCCCGCCACTAGCAACGGCCTCTGCCTTCTCAGCGGCGGTCTCAGGCTTTCGAGCAAGCTGGACAGAGACCTTACGCTCCTGGACCTCCTTGCCAGAGAGCTCTGCAATGGCTTTCTGGGCATCTTCGGCAGAGGAGAGGTCGACAAACGCGTAGCCTACGGGACGGGTGGTGCGAGGGTTGAGAGGGATAGAGGTGGATTCACTACCGAGCACATTAGTAACAAGCGATCGACTAGCGGACACTATACTTACATTGGGTATCCCGTAAAGAACTCTTTCAAGTCCCCCTCAGTGGTCGCATATGCGAGATTTCCGATGTATAGACGACGACCCTCAGCAGCGCTGGCAATGACTGCTTCGTTCTCAGCAGCATTGATGGCTTCACCACAAGTGACGTCGTTGGCACCAGCAGAAGCACCAGATGCAATGTGGGTATTGGCGAGGGAGTCAGCAACGTTGTCAACAGCAGAAGACATAGTGGCGTGTAGTCTTGATTGATGTGAGATTGGCTCTGCGTGTCTCTTGGTTGCTTTTGCAAAGGCTGGTATTGAAGCCTTTGTGGAAATGCTTGATTGAGGGGATTGAAGGGTAGCTACGTGCCCTAGTGAGAGGTTTGAGAGCTGTAGATGAGTTTGCCGACAAGTGATTTGAGACTTGATGTTGTGGGAGGAAGCAGCAGGAGGAAGGAGACACAGGTCCAGAAATTTCTTCTTTGGCACTAAGTAAGCGATGGCCGAATGCGGCTAAGTGCCATAAAGTAGATGGCTCCTTCCCTCAGCACTTTCAATCTGTAACAGCTTCACAGAAATTCCCAGGTGTTGCGCAACGAATATCCGAGGAATAAAGGTGTAAAAAATGGTCTTGACTATCCGTTCACGAAATGAGAGGAGATGCCCCAGAGGTTTCTACCAATTTGAACCTCTGGTGGGTACCATCCTCTGTTCACTACGATAGAATCATCCCGGTGTCTCGCTACTTATGAGGATTTCATCATGCTTCCATTCGAAGATTAGGCGTTCTGCTCGCTTACTGTCAGCAGTCTCCTTTCGATATGTATTCTGCCTGGCTCAACCGTGTGTCTCGTACAGTGACAGGAAGCGGTGCACCTTCGCCTGCTTATGGGCCGAATGGCCGTTGAAACCCACAATCGTGGAGGCGAATCACCAAAGAACCTATCTCCCTCGACACTATCGGAAGGCATGGAGAAGGCCTTGACTATACAAAGAACTTGACGAGTTCCCTGCCCGAAGGATCCTGGTCAATCTCCCTCTCACTTTCCTCCCACTCCATGAGCGTCGAATTGCTTTTCAATTCAACTAACTCCTCCGCCTTTCTTTACTCCTCGCCCAATTTACCTCCGCTGCCGGTGAAGCGAGTTACGAATGCCTCGAGTATTACTGCTCTTGTCGAAATCTCTTTCCCGCAGCCAGACGAAAGTCAATCGCCAGCCTTCACACTTTTTCACAGTCCGCTCGACTCCTTTACCCCATTAGAGGCTTAGCGACGAGTGGGCTGCTCGAATTCGCTACTAAAAAGCCTTTGAGCCAAAGCCCGTTCGCAGGGGGCGGTGCAGTTCCTCTGGCAGAACAAGGTGGAAACACGTATCCGTGCTGTTATCCCAATGCAGATGGACGATCTGGGCGAGACACTCTATCCTGACGAGACCGAGCGGCGTTGACAGCAGGGAGCTTCGTCAACGATCCGCTATTGATCGAACTGATGACCTTAAAACCTCATATTCCCACATGTTGATGTCTCAGATCTTGCGAGATCCTCCGCGTCCACCTCGGGATGTGAATCGTGACGTACATCCTTCACAACATCGACTTCCAGGCCGACGACAGGCTTTTTACCCGCCGCAAGATGCCCAAGATAATCTTTGATCTTTGTAAGAGAATGCACAGATTGTTGGACCGGTATGAAGATGTTCTCGATGTAGCATCGGCAATTCGGGAACCTCTGCTCAGAAAGTGCCAGTTGCGAATCCTGCTAATTTGGCTATTAGTTGGCTCGGGGTCCACTTAGCAAAACGTTGTCTTGGCAAGAATCCAATTTTGATGTTCGAGATGCGCACAGACTCCCGCAATGCTTCGCTTACGTCTCCACTTGTTACTCGCTCACACTATAGTAATTTGTATAGCAAATTCGAACAATTCGAGAGATTTCTACGCGCAAGTAATGTGTTCGTGGAGAGCTCTCTAAGTACATGCCTAGTTGATTGCGCATAATAAATTGCGTTTGTGCAGAATTGCGTCCGTGAATCTTGGCGACGTGCAAGATCAGGTCTTGGTAGACTGATCGCGTCGGGTCGGGTTACCGAGTTCGAGTCAAGTACCCGACCCGAATCGGGTCGAGTCGATTTCTAGAATTGAAATCGAAACTCGATTCGAAAAAATCGATTCAAATTATCAAAACTATTTAAATAATTATATTGTAATTATTAATAGTTAATATATAGTCAATATATATTTTATAATATTTAATTATCTAAATTATAATAAGATAATGCATTATAGTAATGTATTACTACTTTTTAAAAAAAAAATTAAATTGCATCTATAGAATCTATAGAGTCTATAGATGCAAATATTGTATTTTATTAATAAATTGTATCTATAAGATCTATAGAGTCTATAGATGCAAATAATGCATTTTATTAATAAATTATTTTGTTCTAAAATTAGTAATTCTTGGCATAATAATATTATATTCGATTTCTTAACAATTCGATTCGATTTTAAATATTGAAATTGAGAATTGAGTCGAATCGATTCGATTCGATTTTAAAATAATAGAAATCAAATTGGGTTTTAAGTCGATTTCTAGAATTGAAATCGATAGATCGGGTCGATTTCAATATTTGGAACCGAAACCCGACCCGACAATCAATCTAGATCTTGGCAATATGCAAGATTAAGTCTTGGCAAAGCGCGTGTAATTACGCGTCTGCTAATTCTACTAATTGTAGCTCAATTCTACGCTTTGAACTATAGAGCAAACACATCGACTAATCTACTAATTTGACTATAAGTTACTAATAATACTAGAACTTAAGCTTTTCAAATTGCTAATAAGAGCTCTTCTTTGTACTAATTAATCTTAAATAAGATTAAAGATATTTTAAGAAAATATATATATCTAATGTAAGTATTGTCTAGTTAGTCGCTATTAGTTAGAATTTATATTAATTAGAATTTATCTAGCTAGTATTTGTTTCTAGTTTTATTATTAATAATAATTATACTATACAATTAGTTGTTTTGCTTGTTTTGTATTTACAACAATTGTCTTTCTTTTTGTATTAATTGATAGCTTCAATATTAGTTTCGAAGATAAACAACTCTTATTGTCTAAATTATTGTATTAATTGCTAAGCGCTATTAATTATTATCTTTTTTGCTTTTGTTCGAACGCATTAATGCAAATTTTTAGTATCTAGATTTTTGTATTAGATATTTATCTTATCAAAATTGTTAATTAATTTATTGTGTTAGTTTTAGACAAATATTAATAACAATATTGTCGATACAACTTATTTAGTATTTTTTTAGTTACTTAATGTTATATTTTGAGCTTTTGTTGTAAGTTAGTATTTACTATTAAGAAAATTCTTTCAAATACTTTTGCAACAAACTAGACAATTGTTAAGCTAACAAATATTAAAAATCTTTTTTAATTTATTTATCAACTTTTTGTTTTTGCAAAAATCGATTATTCTTTTAAATCTCTTTTGTTTCTATCTATTATTAAGTTAGTTAAGAAACTATTTCGACAAACTTTATCTTCTATCTTTGTAGAATTAGAAGAACAACAAAGCAATAGAAAAGTTAACTAGTTATTTATTTAATTATCGAAGTAAACAATTAATAAAATTTTATTTCGAAAAGTTATACAGAAATTTATAGTAGTAGTTAACAATCAAATATTAAATTCGAACAATTTCTTTATTGTTAAAATTTTCGAGTCTAAAGTTTTTTCTTTTATAAATATTGCTCAAATATTTAAGTCTAAATTTTGTTTTTTTGTTAATTTAATATTTTTAGACAAAAAGCTTTTTAATTTTTAGAATATAATACAACAATTACTATTTAAAAAAATTTAGAAAATTAAAAATAGTTAGAATATTTTTAATCAATTATTTAACAAATTTCGAAAATATTTTTCGACAAATATTGTTGCTTTTTTATTAATACTTACTCGAATAGCAATTCTAATTCGATAAAACAATTATTTATCTTTTTATATCTTAATCTATTAACAATAAACAATTAAGTTTAATTTTTATTTTTTTAAATAGCTAAAAATTAGTCTTCGAATCTATTAAATAATAATTTTTAATATAAAAATATCTTAAAATTTGATAACTATTTAATCGATAAGAATGCAAATTTAAATTAAAAGAGATTATCTTTGTTTTTGTCTAGAAATTGCAAGAATTGTTTTTCGCTTTTAGTAAATAATATTTGATAATCGAAACAATATTAAATCTATCTATCGATAAATCTTGTTAATAAAATAGACAACTAGTAAGCAATTAACAAAATTAAGATATTTTTGAACAAATATCTTTTTTTTACTATTTGTATCTATTGACAATTGTTAGAAACAAAAAGTTTTTGTTTTTTTGCTTGTTTTTACAATTAACTTTAGACACTTAACTATCGCAACAACAACAATTGCTTTCGAGTAATAATTAATTTCTATTACTACTTTTAAATAGCAATTAGTTTTAATTGTTATCTTTGTATAATTAATTTTAATTGCTAACTACAAATAATTAGTTTTCGCTATTATTTTTAAACAACAAGTGGAATAGCAAATTATATTCGACTAAACAACTAACTACGCAAACAAAAAACAATATAAAAATTAGAACTTTAATTAGTATTTTAGTTAATTAAAATATATTTGTTAAAATTGATTTTAACAAAAGAATTTTATTTTTACTTTTTAAATAGTCGATTAACTTCGAGATATTATATATAACAAAATTAAACAAATTATTTTAAATTTTAACAAAAATTCTCTTTGCTAGAATTGTATTAGACAACAAATTAATTGTTTTTATAAAAAAAAAATTTCGATTATTAATAGCAAATAATTGTCGATTAAGTTTAAAGTTATAAATATTAAATTCTTTTATTTAAATACTTTTAAAAGCTATAATATAAGATCTATTATCTTTGTCTATAAAAAGACAATTTATTGCAAGATTTTTATTATTATAGATTAAATAAACAACTATATTTATATTATTAACAAAGTTGTTGTTTGCAAGAATCTCTTCTTTTGTTTTTAAAAATTAACAATAATATAACATCTTAAAAAAATCGACAATTTTAAACAAAAAACTTTTTAAACAATATTATTAATCGATTTTATAAATAATCTTTAGACGCAATTTAAAATACAAATTAGTAAAACTCTAAATAAACTAATATTAAAATCTTTTATTGCAAAAAAAGCTATAGATAATTGCAAAACAATTCATTGTTTTTAAAATATTGTTCTCTAGTTTTAATTTGTCGAAATATTTGATTTGCAAAGTTAACTAACTTAAGTTTGACAACAATTTAATTTAAAGTTTAAAACAATAATAATTATATTTATAATAACTATTACAATTTAAGTCTTTATTAAGAAACTTAAAGCAAAACAATTTTTTTATAAAATTATATTTATTTAATAACAAATAAAACGTAGTTTAAAAATTAACAAATATAACGAAAACTCTAAGTTTAATTAACTAGTGGCTTATTAACTTTTTGTATTAATACAAATACGCACAATCTATTTTTTACGCATATTGTACTATAATACTTATTAGAATTTTGTTAGATATTTATCTTGTTTTTTAGTGCAAGATTCTAAATATATTGTCGATTAATATTAATTAATAATATAGCTGTTGTAATTTATATTTTTATAGCTTATATTGTTGTAATTTAATTCGACAAAAGAACTATTAATATCTAAATATCTAACAATTATTGTCTCTAATATTAAGACTTAGATTAATAACAAAAATAAGAATTCTTTCTTTTTTAAGATAGACAATCGACGCAATAATATTAGAAAAAATCAAAATTGCAATATCTATTGAACTTAAAAACAACAATTAATTTATTAACTATATAGCTATTAGCAACGTTTGTATTAGTAAGAGAAATATTTATTGTTTAAATACTAGTAAGATTCTTATTAGTTCTATATTACTTTAATATATTATATAACGTCTTTTGTTCTTAACTTTTATAATAAATAGCAATTAAAAATCTCGATTTATTTTAGCGCAAAATATATTAGCAAGAAGTTGTCTATTAAAGCTTTAATCTATTATATTAAAAACAAACAATTAACTAACAAAGAACAAACTAATTGTACAAACTTCTTTGTTATTTTAATTAATATTTATTAAATCGATATATATTATATTGATTCTAAAATTAGTATTATTATAAATTGTTCAATTTGTTAAACTTGTTAATATACTTTTTGTTTAAGAAATAAGCTATATAAATATCTACAAAGTTGTTACAATTTTAATTGTTAAATAAAAAAAAATTATATTAAAGTTTTTTAAACAAATTTTAGTTTAATAGACTCGAATTAGATTGTTAATAATTTAAATATAATCGAATTTAACGCAACAATTGTTGCTAATATTTAGACTAACTGTTGGGTTGGGTTTCGATTCCAACTATTGGAATTAATTCGATTCGACAATTTCAACATTAGAAATCGAATTAAAATTCGAATCAATTTCTATTTTTTTAAAATCGAATCGAATCGATTCGACTCGATTCTCGATTTTAATATTAGAAATCGAATTAAATCGCCAAGAATTGTCAAGAATTCTAAAAATAGTATAAGATTAGTTTTTTTTATATTATTTTCTAGATAATGTACAATAGTAATGCATAATATAAGAACAATCTGCTATATTTATTAATTAAACTAAATAGATTAATTATTTCTATTAAATTGTTACTAAAAATAATAAAATTTACTAAAAATAATAGTCTTGACAATTCGAATCGATTTTTTCGAATCGAATTTTGGTTTTAACTCTAGAAATCGAATCAAATTGTCGGTTTCAATATTAGAAATCGAATCGACAATTCGATTCTAACTTTTGAAATCGATTCGACTCGATTTAGGTCGAATATCCGACTCGAACTCGATAATCCGATTCGACGCGATCAGTCTACTAATATTAAGTTAGCTTTTCGATTATATTATTATGCAACAATACTTTTAGAATTTGTTTAATATAATATTATATATTCTATTTGTATTAATATACAATATACAATATTTTTAATTAATTGTCGATTTCTAAACAAACTTATATTAAAATATCTATTAAAAAAAGTTAATACTTTTATTTTAATACACAAAATTAATATCGAGAAATATTTTATAGATAACTATCTACTTCTCTAAATATATATTAAAGAATAGATTAATAATAAAAGCGCAATAGCTTATATTTGTTAAAAGATTTATATAGTAAATTATCTAAAAGTTAAGTTACTTCTTAAAATAAATATTATAATTCTAGAGCAAATAATAGTAAATGTAAATAATAAAATATTAACAATTAACAATTGTTAAAACTAACAATCGATCTTAAAATTTAGCAAAAAACAATATACAAATTTGTAAAATCTTAAAAGCAAATTAAAAAACAATTATTAATATTAATACAATTATTAAATTATCTATTTGTTTGCTACAATCTTTGTTAAACAAAGACTATCTATTCGAGTTAAAACTTATCGATATATATATTTATATTATCGATTTTAGTATATTTTCTATTTATGTTTGCAATACTAGTTTAATGCTAATAATCATTAATAAATATATTAATCTTAACTATTTAACAAAATATAAAAAGCAAAATTGTTATTAAATTAATATCGAGAAATATCTATAAACAACCAAAAAAAAATACAAGTAAATATATCGAAGAATAGTTGTTAAATTATTTTGTTAAACAATGTTTATATATATAAATCTCTAGATAAAATTAGTTCTCTTTAAATTTTAACTATCGAGTTTGTTAATTTATAAATCGATAGTAGAAAGATAATTATTCTATCGAAAAACAACTAAATAATAGTATCTTTTACAAAAAACTAAAATTTAATAAATATTTTTTGTATTGTTTATAAAGTCTATTTATTAAATATTTAAAATAGACAAGTAATTAATAAAAAAATTAACAAACTTTATTAACAAAGCAAAATAAAGTAATTAAGAAAATCTACTTTTTTTGAATTTTTAGTATTTGTTGTCTAATATATTGTTAATAGATTAAACAAACTCGAAAGAAAGTTACAAGTTATAATAGATATTAGAGAACTTAATAAATTTGTTGTTACAAATAGTTACTCTATTTCGATACAAAATAACATTATTGCTTATATAAGAGATTGCAATTATATTAATTTAATAGATAGTTTAATCTTTTTTGTCTAATTTTTAGTAACTATAGCAAACAAATATAAATTCTCTCTTATTAGTTATAAAAAAAAGAAGATCTACAAATAGTTGTTATAAAATTTAAAAACTCTTTAGTATATATATAATATATAATAGACAAGCAATTGCAAAAATTTCAAGAATTTGTACGCGTCTATATTAACAATACTATAGTTTTTTTCAAAATATTTGTTTAGTATCTAAATTATTTTAATTAACTCTTTTTTAAATTTATTAAACTTCGAGTTATCTTAAGTAAAAAAAAAATCTTTTTAAACTATTTAAGTATTATATTGTTAAAACAAAGAGTAAATGTTTTTAATTTATTTATAATTAAGAAGCAAATAGTTGTTGTTAAAACAATTAAATTTTTAAAAATTCTAAAAGTTCTCGAAATCTATTTTGATTTTTTCAACTATTAACAAAATAAAATTGTATAATATATATAGAAAATTAATGTTTTTCAAAACAAAAAAACGCAATTATTAAAAAGAGTTTCGACTCAAGACAATTAGAAACGCAAAATATATATTAGAACAATATTTATCAAAGACTTATTAATATTAAAAGAATTCTATATTTAAGTTTAATACGCTCTAATAATTTTTAATTTCTTAATTTATTTTAATAATAATTAATATCTTTATATTAATTTAAATACAACAAAGAAACGCAACTTTAATATCGAAATATATTATATTAAAAGCAATTTAATATTAGACAATTTTAAAAAGACAAATATTTAGTATATTTTATTTTTTTTAAAGATATTTATTATAATTAAATCTTATTATTAATCTATTAAGTTAAAGATTGTCGCTTTAATTTAAACAATTAGAAAAACTCGATATTTTATTAAAGCTTCTAAATAGTCTATTATAATCTATATAGATTATTTAACAATAACAAAGATTATTAAGCAAACTATTTTATTATTGTTATTAATTAACAAATTAAATTTAAAATTAATTAAAGTCTCTTAATATTTGTTGCAATTTATTTTAGATATTTGTTATTATTTAAATCGACTTAACATTGTTTTTGATACTCTATTAAAACTTGTTGTTTTAACAAAAAAAAAGCTAAATAATAGTTGAGATATATTTAATAATATTAACATTTTCTATAATAGAGCAAATATAGTTGTCGAAGTTAATATTAAAACAAATATTGTAAATAGACTAATTAAGCAAACAATTAAAGAGAGAAAAAATATTGCTATATAAGATACAACAAACAAAGCAATTTCTTTTTATACTTATCTTATTAAGATAAGTATCGACTTTTAAATATATTTTATTAATATCTATATTTGCTCTATTAAATAGATAGAAATCTTAAGAATTTTGCAAAAAGTTTTTATATTTTTCGAAATTTAATTTACGTTAAACAACAAATTTATCTATTTTATTAATTATACGCAAAAAAGTGTCTATATTTATCTAAAAAATTCGAGAATTTTTTTTTCGAACAAATTTATAACAATAATTATTATATAGATTTCTTAAAAATATATAAGACAATTACAATAGATTTTTATTTTCGAGAACTAACTAAGCAATTAAAACAATATATAGTTTATTGTTGTTAATATAATATATTTTAAATTAAACAATATTAATTGTACAATAATCTTAATTTAATTATTAATTTTTTAGTACTCTTTTATACAATAAGTTTCGACTTTATTCTAGCATTATTAAGTATACAAAATATAAATTTTGCTATATTTGTTATTTGCAAATTCTTAAAAATGTTTTTTTTCTTTTTAGAAAAAACTATTTATATTGTAGAAGACTAAACAACAATACTAATTAATAAACTCGCAAATTAAAATATATTAAAAGTATTTATTTATAATTAAAATCGAAAATTTCTTTTTAAATTCTAAAAGACAATTTTTAAGAAACTTAAGATTAGTTTTTTTATTTCAATTGTTTATTATTTGCAAACAAATAACTAAAGCAAACAAATTAATTAAACAATCGAAATTGTATTTTAATATACAATAGCTAACAATTCGAGACTTAATTAAATTGCTTTTTTTTCTATATTAAGAGCAAAGCTCAACAATCTTTCTAATTTATTAATTAAGTTTTTGCTTAATAAATTTATTATAGATTTTAAGATACAAGATTTAATATTGCTACTAAAACTAAACAAACAAAACAAGAATTAACTTAAGAAAAAAATAGTAAATATTAGCAAAACAAAAGTTTCTATAATTTAAACTAATATAATTTTTAAGTTTATCTATAACAAATATTATCAATTTTTATTTTTTAAAGTAAAGAACAAAACCTTTTTGCAATTGCACAAAAAATATAGTTTGTTGTTAATAAAATTGTTTAAGCTTCCTATTTAATATATAGATTTTTTTTAAAATACTCAAAAAAGAGCAATCTAATTTATCGACTTAAATTATTGGAAGATTAAAGAATTTATTTAGTTATTTTTATAGCAAACTTAAAGTTTGTATTAGTCGATATTAACTTTTACAATTATTTAGTATTAGATTATCTCAAATCGATTAAAAAGTTTAACAAAAATTAATATTTATATAAGATCGAAACTCTAGTTAATTATTAAATGCACAAATATAAATAAGAAGAGTCTATTTCGAAATTCTTAATTTAATAAAAAAAATATAGTTTAGAGTTTGATTATTAGTACAATAAAAATTTGTTCGACAAAATTAAAAAGCTTGTTTAAACTTATAAAAAAACACAATATACTTATATTAAACGTTATTTGTTATTTAAACTTAATAAATAGTTAAGTTATTGCAAAAGAGAAAGATTAGAGCTTTTTGCAATTTTTTTTACAAATTAATAAGCAAAATAGCGATACGTTATCTTCTTTATAGAATAGCAAAAAAAATAGCAATTTACTATTGCTTTTATACTCTAGCAAACAAAACAATAATTATTTACTATAAACTATTAAGTAGAACAATCTTTTTATTAAATATTAACAAGATAGATCTTGCAAAATAAAAACAAATAATCTTATTTAAATTTTACAACTATATTTAACTATATTAAAGACGTTAAACTTATATCTCTTATATATATTGTTCTTATATATATTGTTCCTATATATATTGTTCTTATATACATTGTTCTTATATATATTGTTCTTATATATCTAATAAAAACAAACTAGTTATATAGCTATTAAATTAAGATTTAGAGTTGCAAAATAATATACTTAATTTTACTTTTTATTTACTCAACGCAATTACAAATCTTAGCTAGCATACTCTTGTTTTTTAATATACTTTAATTCTTTTTTATTTATTTCGATTTTTAATTTACTACAATTATCAATTTATCGCAATATTGTTTGATATTTTTTAAAGATATTTTTAATTTAGAAATCAAAATTTCTTTTGTATTGTTATCTATTAAAAAGATTATAAATAGCAAGTTAGTTTTCGAGTTAAATTCGAATTACAAAAAGCTATCTAAAAATCTTTTCTATACAATTGAAAATTTAGAAATTAGTATAGCAAACAAATAGATTTCTAACAACAATATTAATCTACACAAATTAAAGAAATTGAAAATTAACAATTAAATTATTGAGATTACAAACGACAACAAAGATAGCAATTAATATATAGTTTATTAATTTAAAGATATTTGCACAACTTCTATATATTACAATAGTAAAAATATTATTAATATTAAATTAGTAGACAACATATATTTGTTGCAATTGCTACAAAATAACGCGCAAATTCTATATATACTAAATATTACTTTTATTATCGAGATAAATTATATTAAAAAACAAGAGAAAATAAGTTATCTAATTCTAGATACAAAAGTTTCTAAAGATTGTTACAAAAATCAATTTAAAATTAAAAAATTTAGTTAATATTAAATTAAACAAAAAATACTATTAATTTATTGTTGCTAAATAATATTTTTATAAATAATAAAGTAATTTAATTAGAATCTTATATAGATTTAAATTGTTACAATATTTGTTAAATTATTATTGCACAAATTTCTATTAAAATTTGCAATTATATATAAAAAAAAACTTTTAATATTAACAAAAATATATCGAATAAATATTTATTTCTAGATTTTATTGCTATTAATAATAATATAAATTGTATCTATATTTATAAGTAGTATAATGTATTAATTAATAAAATATTTAAAAATATATTGAATTTCGAAATATATATTTTTGATTATACTTTTAAGCAATTTAATTAAAATATTTTTGTTAAGATTGTCGACAATATATATTTCGATACAAATAATATTTTATTAACAAAACTAAAGTTTATTAATAAATATAAATATAAAATACTCTTAAATTTTTTAAATATTATTTAGTATATCTTTAATTTGATAAAAATTAATATTAAGAATATTGTTGACTTATTAATTAAATCTCGAGTCTCTATTTAGTTATCAATTAATTTTTTTTTTAACTTATTGTTTAGCTAAAATTGTCGAGATACTTAATATTATCTTATTTAGTTCTATGTTATTTGTTATATTTAATAACATAAAACTAAGCTTTCTAAAAAAGCTACAAATTAAAAAAATCTTTGTTAAAAATAAAATATACAAAACTTTATTATTGTTTTTTTCTTTAATTTCTATAAAAAACATTTATAATATAGTTATTGCAAAAAAAATTAATAATTATTTAAATAGTTTGTTTAACTTGCAAATTACAAAAGCAACAAAAAAAATATTTAATAAAAAATAATATTAAAGATTATTAATATAATATTTGCAAACAATAATTAAATTAATCTAAAAATTATTTTAATACAAATTTAAGACTTTGTCAAAAAAAAAAAAGATTGCATTTTTGAACAATTCTTAATTCTATATTATTAAATAAAAAATATACTTTTGTATTTAATCAAATTAATAGATAGCAATTTTAAAAATATTTACAACAAAACTCTCGAAGCAAATTACAAAAAGTATTATTTAAAAAAAATTGCGTCTCTTAATATTTTTGACAACTAAAAGACAAAAATACAAAAATATAACAATTTGCAAACAAAAGGTATTGTTGTTAATACAAAACAAAGAGTCGAGATAAATATAAAAATTAACTAGCAAATAGACAACTTTTAGCAAATTTAATAAAAGCAACAAGATTATAAAAGCGCCAAAATAATAAATATATAAAAACAATCAATAAGAGCGTTGCAAACTCTCTAAAACAAAAGTATTTAATACAAATATTATTTAGTTAGTTGTTGATACAAGTATTGTCTAGTTAGTTGCTATTAATTAGAATCTATATTAATTAGAGTTTATTTAGCTAGTATTTGTTTCTAGTTTAATTATCAATTATAATCATATTATACAATTAGTTGTTTTGCTTGTTTTGTATTTATAATAGTTGTCTTTCTTTTTGTATTAATATCTATATACATTCTATGCTAGAATTGTATATTATATCTTAATTTTTTTATTACAAATCTTAATAATATTTTTTAATTTAAGTAGTATAATAAATTTAATAAAATATTTTGTATATATAAATCTAAATATCTAGACTAATTGCGTTGGATCGATTAATCGAGTTCGAATTAATTAATCGAATCGAATTGAGTCGAATCGCTTTCAAAAATTGAAATCAAAAAGTCGAATTAATTTCTAAAATTAAAATCGGAAATCGACTTAAATCGAGTTAAGATTTCGAGATAAAATCGAAATTCGATTCAAAAAATCGATTCGAATTATTATTTTTAATAAATTCTATTATTTTTAGTAATAATTTAATAGAAATAGTTAATGTATTGCATTTAATTAATAATTATATTAGAAATATCTATCTATAATAGTATTACTATAATATATTACTATAATATATTATCTATAATAATAATAAATCTAAATTTCAATTTATTTTATACTATTTTTAGTAATTCTTAATATAATAATATTATTTTCGATTTCTTAGCAATTCGATTTAATTCCAAATATTGAAATCGAATATTAACTTAAATCGAATCGAATCAACTTTAAAATAACGTTAATTTGATCGAATTTTAGATCGATTTCTAATGTTGAAATTGTCGAATCGAATCGATTCCAATAGTTGGAATCAAAATCCAATTTGACAATCAATCTATAGATATCTAATGTTACGCTAGTACTTCCTTTGAAGATATTAAGGTAGATTGTGCTTTTAAAGAGATTTGTAGACGTCTTCAAGCAATGCAAGCAATTACTTGATAACAAGAGTTTGCAACTATAGGCATTTCTATGTTCAATAAATCTTAATAGAGATTCAATAAATCAAAGTAACAATAAGTAAAAATCTATAATAAGTTGAATACGATTTATAAGGAAGTCGTGTTCTAGTTTCTATATACTAAGAAAATACTAATTGTTCGTCTTGTTCGTTCGTCGAACATAGCGAACATTATACTTAGATTGCTCGCTTCTCGAACATAGCGAACATAATAGCAGGTTCGCCCAAAGGCATAGAATCTAAATCACTAATATAGCTTTGATAAGCTTGTAACACTATTCTTTTTCTTCAAAGTTTTCGTCTTGAAACTCAATGCCTTTCTACTATGTCTCCAAGAAAGATTAATACTAGAAATTCTTTCTCTTGAAAAAAAAATCTTTTTAACGCTTTGAATCCAGTATTTTTAGCGATGCGTCCTTATTGTAATTGTACGATGTCTAGTAAGATCTATTGTGTAAATAATAGTTTTAAAAAGTATGTAAAGTGTGTGCAATCTAGCTATAATTGTAATTTGACAATTTCTTTTGCATCGATTAAACGAATTCATAGAGAGCAAATGCGCTTAAAGAAAGAAGTGCGCGATGCGCGTGCAAAGCTAAGTCGACTAAAAAAATAATTGGATTTTCTAGAGAATAAGAAGGAAGAAATAATTGTAACAAAATGAAAGAACATTAGCGATTTAGAGATAAATAAAGCACACTTCGTTAAGTTTGTTACAAAGACTCTCGAGTTGCTATTTAATATGTCGTTCGAACAATTTCAACTTCTAATTGATTGAAATTAAGATGTTGTTTTTATGTCTTGCTTTAATAAAACTTCTTTAGAAGATTTTGACAACAATTAAGATTCTTCTCTAATTTTTACGTGTTCTTTAAGATAGAATATTCTTTTTACTTGATTAAATACTTTTAATTTTCTTGTTGTAGAATTTCTTCAATCTCAAATTGATTTTTTTTTTGCGAATAAAAATAAAATGTGTTCTATAAAGATGTAATTAAATTTGTTAACTTCAACAATAAAATATAAAATATTGAAAATATTTTAGCGTTCTTAAGTAAGTCGAGTTTGTAGTTGATTAATTTCTTAGTTTTTTTAACGAAAAACAATTCGACTTTAATATAATTTAATTTCTTGCTTAGCTTTCTTATTCTAAGATTTTTTGTAAGAAGATATATTTTATTTTTCTCTTTTAGTTGAGGTGTCGTTTTTCGTTTCTTATTTTGATACTTAATTGACTTTTCTTACATTTTCGAAATATTGTTGTGTATCTTTTTTAGTGTCGCTACTCTTTCGATAGCTAATTGCGCAAACAAATGCGTGCGTTCTTCTCTAAAGAGATTTGATTTCTTGCTATAGTTGGCGAAGAATAAAGTTACTTTAGTAGTATTCGAAACCTTTGTATTAAGTGTTAATTGTGCTATAGATAAAAGTAATACTCAATTGCTATAAGTATTGTTGATGTAATGTCTTAAATATTGCTTAAGACTCTAGTTTGTTCTTTTTGTCTAATTATTCGTAATTAAGTAATAGATAGTAGACATTCGAAGTCTCGTATCTAACATTGAAAGAAACGTCTTTCAATAATTAAACGTGAAGAGCTTGTCTTTGTTACTAGTTAGTTCCTTAAATATATTGTGATATTATATAAGTTAGTTCAATATAATATATTCTAGTTGTTTTGCGATAAACTTCTCTTTGTATGCGATAATATGTAAGTACTTAATAAGCTTATTAACTATTACTAGTATCGAATTATATTTATCTCTAGTTGCTAGATTCGTCGATTTAGACAACTTAATAATAAAGTTTATCGTAACTTTATTCTATAACAATTTAGATAGTTCTTAATATTGGATTTTGCTATAGCTCGCATATATATTATGTTTGTTTTGTTAATAGTTAAGACATCGTTTAATGTACATCTTGATAGCTTGTCTTATTTGTGAAAATTAACAATGCTAATACAAAAGCTAAAAAGTTTTTGTTACTTTCAAGTGTCTTTGCAATAGTTCGTTATAGTGCTCTTTTATATATTCGTCGATCTTGTCGATAAATATTTGAAGTTTTTCTTTCTTTATTAAAAATTCTTTTGTATTATCTTGAAGTATTTTTAGTGTAGCATTTAGCTCGTGCTTGTTTGTTAATAGTAATTCGTTCTTGTTAATCTTAAGTATGCTATAATTAAACGATTCTTTCGTTTTTATATAATTATTTCTTCTATTAAGTGCGTCTACTTTGTCGTTATCTTTGTTTAAAATATATTGTATCTTGAACTTATATTGTTCTAGTCTCTTTAATTATTGTACTTGCCTTTTGTTTAGTTGCTTTGTAGTAGTAAAGTGCACAAGATTCTTATAATCTATAAAAATTGTAAGTTTTGATAATTCTTCTATGTATACTCTTTATAATTTTAAGAAGACTACTATAGCGAGTAGTTTCTTATTGTGGACATTATAGTTCTATTCAATTAATAAAAGTTTTCTCGAGAGATATGCTATTAGATATTATATGTCTTTATGTCTCTAATTGAAGCATATATCGATAATTAGATTTAATACGTCGATTTTAATCTTGTTTAACAATCGCGAATTGTATATTTTTAATATTGGCTTTTTTAAGCATTCTAGCTTAAGATCTTAGAATAATTTTTCTTTTGCGAGTCTTTATATTTATGGCGTATTTTTCTTTGTAAAATTTGTCAATAATATTGCGTTTGCTAAGTAGTTTTTAATAAACTTCTTGTTGTAGTTTATAAAATCTAGAAAGAATTGTACTTTCTTAACATTTATCGATAATTTTTATTCTTTGATTGCTTGTAGCTTCTTGAAATCTATGCGTACAAAGTCAACTTTTTTTCGATAAAATTTGCATTTCTTTGACTTAAAATATAAGTTTCTTATATTTAGATATTCCAATACTTTGAAGATATAGCTAATATGTTCTTTTAAGATTTTTAAGTAAATTATAATATCGTTCAAGTATATTATAACAAATTGATTCAAATATTGTCGTAGTATATTATTAATTATTTCTTGACACGTTGTCGAGGCGTTTGTAAGCTCGAATAACATTATTGTGTATTTGTACAATCTATATTGTGTGCGAAAAGTTATCTTTTACTCTTTTTTTGTCTTTATTCTAATTTGATTGTACGCTTTTCGTAAATCTAGTTTAATAAAGTACTTTGCTCTAGATAGTCGATCTTGAAGCTCGCTAATATTGAGTAGTAAATATCGATTCTTAATCGTAATATTGTTTAGCTTTTAATAATTAACACATAGACGAAGAGTTTTATTCTTTTTTGATACAAAGAAAATTAGGTATTCTATCTATAATTAGGATTTCCTAATAAATTTTTTCTTTTCGTTTTTTGCCAAGTATTCGCGAAGTACTTCGAGCTTTTTCTTGAATAAAGTATATATAGATTCAAACGTAAATTGCTTGTTTAGTTTAAGTTTAATTTCGTAATTTTACGATTAATGTTTAGAAAGAGTCTTTGTTGTTTTTTTTTCTTAAAATAGATACTCTTAATTGTTGTATATTTGTAATACGTACTTTAGCAATTTTTTTGCTATATTAGATAGTTTAAGACTTCTAGAAGATTCGTAATTTTCTTTATTTACTTTAATTTTATAACTTAATTAATCTTTATTAGTGCTTGTTAAGTTAAATTTTGTTAGATTATTTTTTTGCAAGAATGTAAGCTCGCTATTTGCGATCGATTTTCGACTCAATCTTTTATCTATTATCGATCGCTATTAATGCGTAGATTAAATGTAAATTACGTAATTACATTGCGCGAATCTAAGTACTTGTGTATTCTAGTTAATTTTTAAATTGTGTTGCTTCAATTAAGGCATTTCTAAAACAATATTGTGAGTAATTATTTTTACTATATCAAAGATTAGTTTCTCGTAATATTGCTAAATAGCTATCGATAGTAGTTTTGTCTCTTTATTTACTTTTTTATTTTTGTTGAGTAATAAGTTTCTATCTACAATTACTAAATTGTATGCGTTAGACTTTCTTTAAGTAGAATATTCTTCTCTCTTAACAAAAGTTTTGATTATAAAATTACTTGTCGCATCAAAATCGATTATTGCAATAAGTTAACAATTATTGATCTTAACTAGTGTAATAAAATATTGTGCGTATATTGTTAAGTTTAGTTGTTGTTGTTGGGCTAACATATTGCATTCCTCTAGTATATTCTTTATCAAAAAATTTGAACTTTTTCTTGTTTCGTTGTTAAGACTTCGACTTCAAACGCTTGTTTGCGCTAAGCTTTCTTTCTATGCTAAGTTAATAATTTTGATTTTCTAAAAAATCAATTGATTTCTTCTTTGTCTTCTAGATAAATCTAGCATAAGTTGTTATAATATTTTGTTCAATTAAGTATCGCGTACTTTCTTGCTTCCTTTATCTTTTCTTAGAATAGACTTATATTGCTTAGTTGTTGTTCGATTTTATTAGGAATTTTCTTTTTTATAGTGGCGTCGCTTTCTAGCGCTTTCTCGCATTTATTTACGATTTAATTTATCTCTTTTTCCCTCAATAAGCTAGCTAAAACGTCAAGATAATTTGTAATGTCGTCTAGACATTCGTAAAAGTTCTTTTAGTTGTATTCGTTGTCTAAGTTTGTTGCTAGTTAAGAGTATAACGTTCTTAATCGTTTTGCTCTTATAATTTTATTAAGTATTTGATTAACTTTTTGCGTAGATGCGAATGCCTTGTTTGATAATGTTCTATCTAGAACTTTCTATAACTAATTTAGGTTTTCTATCAAATAGTAGTTGTCGTTCAATCTAGTCTTAGGAATGTTCGCCTTTATATCGATTTGCTTTCTAATGTTGTTTTAGCTATTAAGTATCTCTTTTAACATAGTATTAATCTATTAACAATCTATTAAGTTTTGTAATTGACAATCTTTTGCAAAGTAACTCAATTTGCTATATAAATAGCACGTTTTTTAGAATTTGTTATCTTGCTTTTTCTCAAATTTCTTTTCTTTACGTTGTTGAGTAAAATTTAATTTTATAGATGCAAACTTATGATAATTGGGATTACTATACTTCTAATTAGAATAAGATTCTTCTTGCTAATATTTGATCGCTAATTCAAAGAAGATTCTTGTTCTTTTTCGAAATTAATTGTATTTTTTTTATAGCTCTTTTATACAATTTGTCGTCGAAGTTGATAACTATTTCGATAAGATCGAATATATCACTAAGAATTCTTCTATTATATATAATTTCGTTCTTTAAATTGTTCTTAAGATCTCGTCGAAATATTGTTATAAGTGCAACATCGTTCTACTTAATTAAATTGACATATTTCTAAAATCTAGCAACGTAATTTGCTACAAAAATTCGTTGAGTTAAGTGTTAAACTATTCTTTTTACAATTTGTTTCTCGTTAAATGTTTCAAAGATTCTTCGAAGCTTTCTCTTAAAGTTATTGAAATTTGTAAACATTACACAAGAATTTTCGCTATTGTTCTTCAAGTACTTTCGTAAGTTTGATTTAAGCTAATGTTAAGCTCTTTCTTTAAGAAATGTCGATGCGAAAATCGTCTTCTAATTCGTTAAAATAAAATAAAAGATAAAATAGATATTTATTTGCATAAGTTAATCCTCTAGGTTAATACAATCTTTATAATAGATATTGAGTTTATTGATCTTAATCTTGTCGTCTTCCATAATCGATAATTGACGTAATGTTGATAAGCTAGTGTTTAGAATAGAGACGCATTAATCTAATATAGACATTCTTTAAATATTCAAAGTATTACGCTAGTACTTTCTTTGAAAATATTAGAATAAATTGTGCTTTTAAAAAGATTTGTAGACGTCTTTAAACAATGCAAGCAATTACTTGATAACAAGAGTTTACAACTATAGACAATTTCTATGTTCAATAAACTTTAATAGAGATTCGATAAATTAAAATAATAATAAGTAAAAATCTATAATAAGTTGAACACAATTTATAAAAGAGTTGTATTCTAGTTTCTATATACTAAGAAAATACTAATTGTTCGTCTTGTTCGCTTGTCGAACATAGCGAACATTATGCTTAGATTGCTCGCTTTTCAAGTATAGCGAGCATGATAATAGATTCGCCCAAAGACGTAGAACCTAAATCACTAATACAACTTTAGTAAGCTCGTAACATCTAAGAATCTTCGAGTATTTTACTTAATTAATTTATCTTTTAATATATTTCGATTAAATATATATAGATATAAAAAGAAGAAGTTAATTTATTAAGATTAACTTTCTAATTAATTTAAAGTTAATATTATATTATTATATTATATAAGAAAGAATAAGAAGAAAGATATTACTAGTAATAAAGTTTACAATTTATTATAATTATTATAACTAAATAAATATTATTAATATAAATCGATAATTTCGGAAGCTTAGATTCTAGTACTATTAGTAATTAATAGTTAAATTAGCTAATTAATCGATATACTTGCTCTATACTTTAAAGCGTAGAATTAAATTGCAATTAGCAAAATTAATAGACGCGTAATTAATATACGCTTTGCTAATATCTAATCTTGCATATGGTTAAAACTTGATCTTGTATATTGTTAAGACTTACAAGTGTAATCTTATACAAATATAATTAATTATATACAATTAATTAGATATATAGAGAGTTCTTTATAGACGCATTACTCTTGTATAGAAATCTTACAAATTGTATAATTCTACTATACAAATTACTATAATATAATATAAGCGAATAAACAAATAAAGATATAAGCAAAGTATTGCAAGAGTTTGTATATATCTTAAATATTAAAATTGAATCTCTATTAAGCAAACGTTAAGACTTTTGTTGCTAAATAAATTCTAGATTAGCTAATAATTAAATTAGCAATATTTGCAATAGATACTTTCTAAGCAAAGATTTCTAAATTGTCGATATAATATTAGTAAATAATTAAAGTATATTTTAAATATTATAATACAAAATACTACAAATTATAATAAAAATTACAATAAAAATAATAAAGATTAGAGAATTTTATAGATTAAAGAATATAAATATGTTTCAAATTTCAATAATAATAGTAAGCAAATAGTATAACTTAATCGAGAAACTAATATATTAGTTAAATATAATTATTAACAAAAAAGCAACTTAGTATAACTATAATATTACAAAAATAGAAATTATTAGTTAATAATTAAGAAGAAAGAATAGAAATAAAAGATATATAGAAAATAAAAATATATAGTTTAAATACAATAGATAACTTTTTAGCAATTATATAAATAATAGTTATAATAGATTGTTAGAATTAGAGTTATAATAGCTAGTATATAGTTAATTAACAAGAATACTAGCTATATAGAACTAACTATATATAAGAAATAGATATAAATACTATAGATATCAAGACACTAAATGCTATCTATAGTATATTCGAAACTAAAGAGCGAAAACTCGAAAAGAAATCGAAAAGCAAAGTCTATCTAGTCTAGGATTGTAATATTATTTCTTTCTTTTATTTGTAAACTTCGACAAAATAATACTAAATCTTTTAGTTAATGTTTTTAGTTAACTTTAATTAATCTCGAATATTTGTTAAATATTGTCGGAATACTATAATCGATCTAATCTAGTACTAATACTACTTGATTCAATACTACTTAAATCGATATTATATAATTGATTTAGATAGCTTCGATCAATATATATAGATAAACTTTGTTCTAGCTTCTATATAGAAATTAAACGTTCTACTATCTATTATTTTGACAAATTATAAGTTCAAAACAAGACAAGAAACTTATTTGCTTGTTAATTAGAATATTTAAAGCATAGTTAATAGATCGAATTAACAATAAACTTACAACTACTACTATTAGCTAAGTTCTTGTTAATTTCTAATATATAGAAGTTAACAATTAATTATCTAGATATTCAAATTAATCTTTAAGAATTAAAATATTAGTAATATAATATTGTTGAAACAATAACTAGAAGATTGTCGAAACTTGTCAAACAATTAATTTTTTAACTATTCGAACAACTAAAATCTTTAATTATAAACAATTAAATAACTAGCATCTAGCTAGAGATTCTAGACACAAATATCTTACTAAAAGAACTAGTATAAGTTATAGAAACAACTAATTTTATCCTATTTGCAACTTGTTGCTTTTGTCGAAGAATGCTAATTATTTTTAATAAATATTTATTAATAGTAAGTTCTAAAGATTGAAGAACTAGTTATATAACAATAATACAATTAAAAATTGATAGTTAAATAACTAATAATTAATTGAAAACACATTATTAAAGCAAAGCAAAATTTTGTTTCAACATATTAATAAAAGAGCTAAGTTATCTAGTTTTCTTAATCTTTGTTTTTTTATTTATTGCAAAATTTTCTTATTAACAATTAAATAAGTTAACTTGTTAGCTTGATAACTAAAATAAGTGCTAGTTAATTTCTCTTATTACAATATACAAAATAAATTAGTAAATTGAATTGCAAATATATTTCAAAGATTAAAATAATTTTATTAATTATCTTAAAAGCAATATCTAGACACAACTCTTAATTAAATAGTAATTAATTTTGTTTAAAAAAAATTAGAAAGCTCTTAATTATTGCGAAAACGCAAAAAATCTAAATTAAAAAAACTAATATCTAGTCAAACATATAGCTTATCCCGGATACAGATTTCTTATCGGGAACAAGTTATTTCGAATAGAAATTTCTATTTAAAGTAAACTCTGTCTATACTTAGTTTATACTTAATATAGATTGTGCTAAATAAAGCAAAAAGATTAAAAGTTTAAAATGATATATTAAAGATAAATTGTATAAATCTAGTATATATTAAATATATTAGCTAATTATTCTATTATATTGAGTAATTGTAGTTTTGTTCAATTTCTAAAACTTAGAATAAGCTAGACTTATACTTAATATAGACAATAGCTATCAAAACAAAATAAATTTGCTCAATCTTAAATATTTAATTTCGACGCATCTATATAAAATATTTTTTAAATATAGATTTAGTATTGTTGTAATATATATTAAAACTAAATAAAGTTGCACAAGTTGTATATTAAGTTTCTAGTATATTTCTTTAATACAAAAGACTTTATAATATTCGACTAATTAAAAGCAAGATATATACAATACTTTTTATATAAGTATCGAGACAAATACTATAAATTTTTGATAATTAATATTTTACAAAGATATTCTATTAAACAATTACAAGTCTTTCTCGGATTATAGCTTATTTCTAGATACAGATTTCCTATTCGAAACGTATTTATTTCGAGTAAGAATTTCTATTCGAAACAAGCTCTATCTATGCTTAGCTTATACTTAATATAGTTATATCGAATTATAGAAATTAATAGCAATCTTTGCTCGCAATCGAAATGCAAACTTAATATATATATAGTTTATATAGAGTATAAACTATTTTATTTAGTATTAACTAAAAATTAACTTTTAGAGTTTTGTTTCTTTCTAATATATACTAGATATAAATTTAATTCTCTATATCTATTATATTTTTAAAGTTGTCTAAAATCTATAATATTAAGTTTAAAAACAAGATTTATATATTACAAGATTAAAATTTTGTTATAATATAAATTGTTTTTAGATATAGTATAAGTTTAATATAGTTTTATATCTACGCAATTTAACTACTTGTTTTGTATATATATTATATTCAAGTTTAGTCTATATTTAATTCAAATCTTAATAACAATATATTTTTCGATAATATTATCAATTTTTTTGTCTTCGAAGTCTATATATTTTTTGACAAAAAGAAATTTTTTATATCTAAAAATCTTGCAAATTAAGATTAATTAGCAATTTTGCAATAAATAAATAAAATTGAAATTTACTTTATACTTACTATATATTAGATATTTGTTAAATATATAAGCAAATTTTAAATCTTAACAATATTAATATTATTAAATTAGATACAATATTAAGTAATCAAAAAATTAACCAGAATATTTCTATAAAGAATTAAGAAAATTAAGATATATTAAACAATTAAAATTTTAATAGTCTTAACAAACTATTGTTTATAGGATTCAAAAAATAGATTCTTTTTTATATTTTATATCTATTATATATTGAGTTAATATTTATTATATATAGAGCTTTATTAATATTAATAGAATTGCAATTATCTTTGTAATACTATAGCGTTAGCGACGCGCTAGCGTCTTAGAGTATAGCAGAGCACGTAATTTCGAATATTTATAAAAGCTTCGAATAATACAGTATCTCTTTCTAGTTAGATAGCGAGAAACATACTTGTATATTATAGCAAGTATTAGATAGAAAGAAAGTTTATCTCTTGTTATTTTTTAACAATTAGTTCTACTACTATCTATTCTCTATAGTTAAAATATAGTAATATAAGTCCATTATATTTTATATATTTTATATATTTTATATATTTTATATATTTTATATATTTTATATATTTTATATATTTTATATATTTTATATATTTTATATATTTTATATATTTTATATATTTTATATATTTTATATATTTTATATCTTAGTATATTAACAAGAAGCAAATATATTTGTAGTTTATAATTCTAATTGTTTTATTTTTCGAAGAAAAAGATTCGAAACATAATAGTATTATAACAAATTATAGTAGTTTAAATTACAATAACTATTTAACTACTAAATTAGAGTTCAAAAATTTTAATATTTTTCGAAACAATAATTGTCTACAAAATATTAATAAAAATAATTTTTATTAATATAATAATAATAAAAAAGATAATTTAGTTACAATTAGAGTTTTAACTTTATATTAATAGATAGAAATCTTAATAGTAAAGATTTAAGATTTGCAAAATATTTAGCAAATTTAAGCTATAATAGTTAAACAAACAAATTTTTAAATTTCTTAATTTACTATTGTATTGCTATTAATAATATTTAAGTCTCTAAAGTTCGAAAAGCTAAAACTCTACAAAAATTCAAATATAGATAAATATATTATCTAATTTCGAAAAATCAATATTAATATAATACAATTTTTAACATATTTTATTACAAATAAGAATAAAATTCTCTATTATATATTATTTTTGAAAAATAATATTGTTATTTAGTAATATTTAAAAACAAACAATAATACTAAATTAAAAATCAAGATCTTTAAAGAATTTAGAGAGTTTCTATTAAATTTAATAGCTAATTTTGCTAATTGTTGTTTTCTTGTCTACAAAAAATAGAAGATTATTAAATAAATTTAATTAAATTAAAAAACAATTGTTTTTAAAAAATATCTAGATAAGTTAGAGATCTATCTATTATTACTTTTAGAGAAATATAGAATATATATATTTTTAACTAAGTTTAAGCTAAATTTAAAAGTAAAGATTTTAGATATTAATAGTATATCGAATACTTGCAATAAGTTTCTAGTTATAACTATTATATAAAAACAAATATTGAATTCTATTTGCAAAGCAAACGTAAACAACTTAAAAATTAACAAATTACAAAAGATTTTAATATTCTTTTAAATAGACTTTACTAAAATTGTTGCTTAAACAATATTGACAAATCTATTAAAAGCAAAAAACTCTATATTTTTAAGAACTTGTTAATATTATGCAAGCAGATTTACAAGATTAATAACGCAAACTATTTAAGGAGTATTGTATATTTTAAATACTATAAAAAGAGATATTACAAAACAAATTGTTTTAATAAATACAAATAAGACAAGTCTATTGCTACTATTGTTATTATAACAAATACAAAAAAAAATTAAGCTTTGTTAATATCTTGCAAGCAAAGCAAAAAAGATAAATCGAAATAGTAAATTTGATTTTAGTAAAAACATTAATTTAATTTTTTAATAACAAGCGTTAAATTATAGATCTAGTCGATTTAAAAGCTAAAATAAATTCTATTAATTATATCTATATAGTATAATAAGAATTGCAATTTATATTTGCTATCTTGTTGATATTAGATTTTCTTAATAGCAATAGTGGTTTTTGTTACAATATCTATAAGTTAATCTACTATTTAATAGATTTATAGAATTAATATCGAGAATATACTATTTTGTTCTACTTAATAGAATATATAGATTCTAATTTTATATTAGATATATTAATATTGTTTAAACAAAATGTATTAATTAGTTTAAAGACGCAAAGCTAGCAATTCAAAATTGCAAATAAAAAATAAAAAATAGTTAATTCTAAATAGTTTGTCTTAGATTTTGTTAAGTATAGTACAATTTATATAATTGTTTGCACTAATATTACAAAGATATTAAACAAAAAACTAGCAAAGTTTAAGATTTCTAAGAAATTAAGAAATCTAAAAGATATCTATAATAATAAATTGACTAAAATTCTATTAAAATTAAAAAAAGAAGATTATACTATTAAATTTTAAAACAATAAAGAATTATTGTTTATATTTCTTTATAATCTTTTACAAAATAAACTAACAATATTTCGACAATGTTTTAATAATATATTAATAATATATTAGCAAAAAATTGAATTAAATATTTAGTTTTGTTTGCAAACGTCTTTATTCTATTTGTATCAAAATTAAATAATAAATAATATCTATATATCGACTATAGAAATCTAAATACAATTATTATTAAAAATTGTTATTTATTATCTCTAATTATAGAAATACTAGATTGTTTATATAGAGCAAAGCATTTTACTATTTTAAGTTTAAAGAATATCTACTATTGCATTTGTATTAAATATAATAATAAATAGAAAATAATATTTTGTATATACTATAGATATTTTAAGTATTAAATTATACTATTTAAACTAGCAAATATATTTACAACTTTTTAGATCTATATTAATAAAATATTGTAAAAACTAATTAATATAATTTGCGTAATCTATATAGATAATATATTTGTATATAGCAATAATTCGATGGAGTATTAATATTGTATTAGATAAATACTAAAATATTTTTGCAAATATTTGCTATAGATTAATTTAAAGAAGTGTAAATTTAGTACTATTAAAGTTAAATTTCTAAATTTTATTATATCTTTAAAAAATATATAGATAGATTTAAAAAAAATTAAAAAAATTAAAAAATAGTTTAAATCGAAAACTTATTATAAGTTTTAATATTTTTGAATTTTATAAAATTTTATAGATATTTTATATATTGCTACTCGAAAAAGGTTGTCTCTTTTACTAGTAAATTAAAAGAAAGTAAAAATAGCAAGAAATTTAATTTTTTTGTTTAATCAAATAAAGCAAAGCAGATGTTTTGTTAGTTTTGCAATATTTTTATATTAATTTTACTACTTTGTTACTATAATTTAGACAAAAAAATTAGAGTAAAAACTAACACGTTTAACTTTGCAATTGCAAATATTTTCAATTAATAAAATAACAACAAAAATTAATATTTAATAATATTCTAATTGCAAAAGATAATTTTGAGAAAATAAAATTATAAAATATATAATTAGAAATTAGAAATTAGAAATTAGAAATTACTAATTATTGTAGTTGTTTTTAAGCAATAAAGATATTATCTAAAAAACAATACTTATCTTATTAAGATATAATTGAACTACAATAATTTTAAAGAATTTATAAATTAAAAGAAACTAAATCTAAAATAAGTTTGCTAAACGCTCAAATTAGCTATCTATAATTTTGAAATTTTTTATTGTTTATATAAGAAAAATTTGACAAATAGATTGTTAAAATATATTAATTATAAAAAAGTTTTGTTGTTAAATACAAAATTGCTATTAATATTGCAAAACAAATTAATACGATTGTCTAGCAAGAATTTGTTAGCGCAAAACAAACAAGAAATATTAAATAATTTAATTTTTGGATTTTAAAATAAGCTAGTATTATTGTTTAGCGAAAAGTTGTTAACGTAAAACGAATAAAAGATATTAAATAATTTAACTTTTATATTATAATTAGCAGAAATATTTACTAGTAATATAAAGATTTTGGAATTATAAAGTAGAAAGAATTTTTTTAAAAAACTAGTATTTTTGTTTTTACTAGTTAGTGTTCAAATTGTTATTTTAAAAAAAATAGTTAAAAATATATTAAAAAAATTGTATAAAAAGTTTTAAAAATTAATAAGATTCTTAATAAAGAATCTTAAAACTAAAAATATTTAAATCGAAAAATTTAAAACTAAAATGAAAATATTGTTTTGTTGTAAACAAAAAATATAGATTCTAAATTAAAAAAATCTTGTTAAATATAACAAATTGCTCTATATTTTAAAAAATATAGTTATTAAAAAAAATTAATTTGCAAAAATAATAATAATTTTTTAACAAAATATTTTAAAACTAAAAAAATTTTAAATTTATTTTAGCAAAAGTATTTTTAATTTGTTTGTGCTAAATAGATAAAATTATTGATTAAAATATATAGTGTTTGTTAATATATTAAAGTTTTTTATTATAAATTATATAGTAAGTTTCGATTTTTATTTATTGCAAAAGAATTATAAAAGAAAATTATTATAAATTTTGTAATAAATTTGTTGTTAAACAAATATTATAAAATTGTATACAACTTAATTTTTATAATAGTTAATTGTTGTACAAAAATAATTAGATATATATTTGTAACTATTAGAATTAATATTGTAAAATTAGCAAAAGTATTTTTCGATAAAATTGTTTTATACTTCGAAATATTAACTAATATAATAAACAACAAAAAATCTATTTTTACTAGTATTTTCTAGTTTGCTATATATTTTTATATATAAATTAGAAAATAATTAAGTATTGTTTTTTATTTTTAGATAAATAACTTAATTAAGTAACAAAATTAAACTCTTAAATACTATTTTTGCACTTATATTAATATTAAACAAGCAAAATAGTTAAATCTATTATTAATAGTAGAATTTGTCTATAACAATAGCTACTATATTTTAGTCAAAATCTTGTTGTTCCATTCAATATAAAATTATTATTCGAAAATCTACTATAAAATTAAAAATAATTTTATTAAAAAAGAGATATTATCGACGCAAAAAGATATAAAATAGCTTTATAATTTAAAAAAAAGTTTTAGCAAAATATCTCGAAAATATTGTTATGCAACAAACAAAATACTATAATAAAAAATATAAATTAAAAAGTTTTATTGTAGAAAAATCAATTATATTTTTAATTAAAAATTTAAAGCAAAAAAGATTTAGCAAAAAGATATTGTATAAATATATTAAATTGTTTAGAATTAAAAATAAAATTAAAATACAAACTTATTATTTTACTCTATTTAATATCTATTAAATCTATAATATTTTTTATATTTTATTTTTAAAATTATATTTGTATTGCGCTTATAATTAACAAACAAAATAGATATTGCAAGTTTTAAAACTTATTAATAATAAAATTTAATAAAAGATTAAAAAAATTCTAGATAAAACTAAATTAAAAAGACAAATATAATATAAAATTAAATAAATAAATTAAAACTAAAAATATAATTAATAGCTAAAAAAGAATCTCTAAATAATATTAATAAATTGCAAAAAAGCTTTAAAAAACAAGTATATAGCAAACAAAAGCAAAAAAGATAGTATAATATATATTGCAACAATAGCAATTATATTAACAATAATTTGCTCGATATAATATTGTACAATTGTTATTGTATTATTGTTATATAATTAAATTACAAAGAAAAATCTCTCTATTTTATTATATAAGATATTAAAAACAATAGAATTATCTCTTTTAAAAGAATACTTAAAATATAGTTTAAAAATACAATTATTTTATTATTGTTTATTAGTTAATAATATACTACAACAATTTAGTAAATTCTTAACAATTTATTAGATTTGTTCTAGAACAACTAAAAATAATTTTTAAATTTATTTAAAAATAAATTATTAAATTTTTTAAAACTAATTATAAATAAGTTTTCGAAATTGTTTAAAATAATTATATTATTTCGAGAAAAATAAATTGCAAAAAATTTGTTTTGTACAATTTTTTGGGTTTTTATTATAGATTTGTTTTTGCTATCTATATATATTTTTGTATTTTTTATTTTTTAAAAAATATATAAATAAATAAAGTACAAGCAAAATTAAAATAAAAACTTATTATATTTTTATTTAACAATTTTGTTAACAATTTAAAGTTATTAAAAAATTTAATTACAAATTTGTAAAATTTTGCAAAAAAAAATCTTAAATTTATTTTTTTAAAATTAATAATAAATTTAGAGACAATTTGTTTTAATTTTGTTTTTTTTGTTTTTATTAATGATTTCTTTTTGTTTTTGTTTTTATTTTATTTTAAATTCTAAACATATATTAATAAAGTATTAAAAAATAAACAAAAATATTTATTTTTAATACTTTTTTAAAAAATAAATCGATTAACTATTGTATTTTAACAAAAAAATTATTTTAAATTATTTTAGTTTTTGCAAACTTTTGTTTAAGCTTAATTTAATATTTTTAAACAAAAATTGTATTTTATTTAAATTAACAAATACAAAATTTAATTTAATTTGTTATTAATAGAATAAACTTTTTATTATATTATTAATTTTTTATAATATAAATTATACTTTTTTATATATATTTTATTTGTTTAGTAATTGTATTTTCTATTTTAAGTTTTTTGCAATAATTAATAATAAAATCTTTTATATAATTTTAAAAATATTTAATAAACTAATAAATATTAGCAATTGTTATATTGTAAATACAAACAAAATTTATTACAATACAATAATTTAATTTACAATAAAAAATTCTGCATCAAATATAAGTTTTTTTTTTTTGCAAATATATATATATACTTGTCTATACAAGTTATATATAAAAGATTATTGTAAACTATAATATATTAATTTTGCAAACAATAAAATATTAAGATTGTTTATTCTTTTATTTTCTTAATTTCTTAGAAAATATAATAAAAGAAAGAGAAGATATATTAATTTAAGATTTGTACTATATATATAAATTTTATATATTGTTATTTTTGCAATAGTTTATTTATAATAATAAAGCAATTGCAATTAAGAAAAATATAAAAAATATAAAAAATAAAAAATAAATAAACAATAATATCTATATTTATAATATATTTAGCGTCTGCGCAATACTAGCTTTACTTTAAATTCTAACAATAACAAATAACAAAACAGTAATATATTATAGATTATTGTTGTTGTTATTATATTGTTTTGCAAATTGTATTAAATTAAAATATAAATTTATTTTTATTAGATGAAAAACTTTTTTTCTTTTAATTTTTAAAAAGATTTGAAGAGATTTTTAACAAGCTTTTGTAATATTAGTATTTAGCAAATACTTTTATTTTTAATAAAACTAATATAGTTTTTTATATTATTAAAAATTAGTATTTTAAAAAAAGACAACTATAATATTATACTATTAATAACGCGTTAATATTAGCAACGCGCTAGTGTTTTAAAATATAGCAGAATATATAATTCCGAATATCTATAAAAATTTCAAATAATACAATATCTTTTTCTAGTTAAATAGCAAAAAATAGACTAGTATATTATAACAAGTATTAAATAGAAAGAAAACTTGTTTTTTATTGTTTTTTAACAATTAGTTTTACTATTATCTATCTTATATAGTTAAGATACAGTAATACAAGTCTATTATATTTTATATTTTTTATATTTTAGTATATTAGCAAGAAGTAGATATATTTGTATCTTACAATTTTTAAAAAACGCAATTAAGTAGTTGTATTAAAAATACCAAACTATTAGTATATTTATATATATATCTAAAGAGAACTATTTATTTTATATATTAAACAAACACAATATTAGTTAAGATCTTAATTAATATATCTATTAAAATATTAATTAACAAATATATATTTAGTATATATTTAATTTATATTAAGAATAGATTAAATTTTTTGTTATTGCAATTAATTTTAAAATTACTTTAATTACTTTTCTATTTTTAGAAAACAAAATTAAAGCTTTATATATTTTAGAATTAAGTAATACAAATATATTTATTCGAATATACTATATATATATTTAATATACAATAGAATTAAGTTTAAAAATATTAACAATATTTAACAATATTTTATTTAATTAATATATACAATAAATATTAATATACAATTAAAGTATTATTTAGAAATCTAATATTATAGATTTTTTAAAAAATAGCAAAATTAATATTAATATTGTATATATTTCGAATCTATAATTCGTATATACAAAAGACAAGAATTTGCTATATAGAAAATTTATAAAATAAATTTTTACTTTATCTATATTGTTTATAAATTAATTTTATAAATTTATTAAATTAAATATTTTTTACTTTTTAATATAGAACTATAGTATACAAATTAAATTATTAATACAAATTTAATATATATTAATATTAACTATTTTTATATTTTAATAAATTACAAATTATAATAAAATACAAAAAATTAAATTTTAATTAAATATCTAATTTTAAGAAATTATATTTGCAATTAGTTTTATTCTAATACAAGTTTAATGTATATAAAATATATATAAAATTTAATTATTTTTAGAGAAATAACAAAATTAAAATTAGTATATACAATATACAATTAAATATCTATATTTTTATTAATTAAAAATTTTTTCTATCCTTTATATTAATTATATGCGAAAATTATACTTATTATTTACTATATTCTATTAAAATATTTTAAGAAATTGTTAACAATATAATTGCAATAATTAAACAACAAAATTTATTATTTTTAATAGTATATAAACTAAGTTTATATCTAATATAAATATTGTTTGTATTAGATATTTTGCAAAATATTTTATTATTATTTTTATTATATTTGATTTATATATTAAATATAGCAAGATTGTTTTGCACTATATATACAATAATTTTAATATAAAAAATTGTATAGCAACATTAATTTGCAAATAAAAATTAAAAATTTTTTTTATTAAAATAGTTTTAAAAAATTAGTTTATATTTACTTTAAATATTATATAAATCTAATACATAATTTATAGAAGCTAAATAAAAATATATTTTTAATTAATTATATTTTTTTAAAGAAATAATAGATTAGAAATATTATTTATTTTAACAAAAATTTTAAATAATATATTGTTGTATATTATATTTATACTTAAACTAAATTTTTTATAAATTAAATATATTGTAAAATAGATTTTATATTTAAAAAATTTTTAAAACAAAACAAATCTATATAGTATTTTTTGTTAAAATAAGAATTATTATTATGAATTTAATATATATTAAATATATACTTAAATTACAATAAAAACTAATATTTACCATTATATATAAGTTATTATAAAAATTATTAAAAATTATTAAAAATTATTATATAATATTTATTAAGATATTTGCAATATGAAAAGAAGTTGTTTGTTAAATTATATAAAATTTTTATATTAATTATAGAAATAAAGAGTTGCAAACTTTTACAATAAATATAGATAAAAAATAAATTTAAAATATAATTAATATATAATAAAATTATATAGATATTACTAATATTTTATCTAAAATTTAAAAAATATTTTTATAATTTTAATAACTTTTAAGAGTAATTTAAATATCTTAAATATATATTAATTTTTTGTTAAATATATTCTAAATATTATTTTTAAAAATATTATTTTATTAATTAATTTTAAAAAATTAAAATTGTTAACAAACTATTATAGTATATAGATAATATAAATATATTATATTTTAAACTTAAAATATAAATTAAAAAATAAAAAATAAAATAAAATTTTGTTAAACTTTATAAAGAAAAATTAAAGATTCCTTTGTATTAATAAATATTAATTTGCAATTATACTAATATAGAAAAAAGTTATTATTTTTAAAATAATAAATTTGCAAAATAAAAACTATTATTACTTATTATTATATTTAAATAAAATTTATATTTGTTCTAAATTATATTTATACTAATTATATACTCAAATTAAAAAAAAATTATTAAACTATTTGAAAAGAATTATTTTAAAATAGAAAAAATTATTTTATTTATTTAATATAATTGTAGTAAATTTAATTGTATTAATATTTAACTAATTAGAAAATATATATAGAATTAGTTTATATTTAGTTTAATTTAATAATTAATTAAATTATAAACAAAAAAGATCGAAAAATTATAAAGTATTGTCGATAATATTTAATAGATATTTTTCTTTTGATTTACAAAATTCTTATAAAAAAATTTTTAATAAACTTAATTCTAAATATAAATTCAATACAAATTTAATATTTAAATTTAATGGCAAGATCTTTTATATATTCTAAAATTGCAATTTAAAAACTATTGATTTAATAAAAAATTAATATTAAATATTAACTCGATATATATTAGATAAAAAAAAATTTTTTTTTAATACAACAATATACAAAAATACTATTAAAAAGATAGATATTAAATATTAATTTAATATATATAGTATTGTTTAACTTAAATAAATATAAATTAAATTTAAACTTTATAAACAATATATTAAAATTAAACAAAAAATATATAATAATACTATTAGAATATTAAATTAAAACTTAATTATAAAAACAATATATACAATAAATATATTAAAAATATAACAAATTTCTAGAAAAAGAAAGAAAAAACTAACAAAAAAAAGATT
>JAABUS010001642.1_pt1 | contig 47340 bp, 46 predicted proteins | sample 5560161 | NCBI WGS metagenome assembly JAABUS01 (sample SAMN10711885, study PRJNA513376) | rock metagenome | isolation source: Antarctica rocks | place: Antarctica: Victoria Land, Trio Nunatak nord | collected 2016-01-04 | reverse complement strand
TCTTCCAAGAGGTGCAAAAAACACAATTTCAACACTGGAGGCAAAACAAATCCTACGGCTTGCTTTCTTCAAGAAGCATCATGCCATCGACCGTACCACCGTTAAACCAGGTTACGAGAGCAGTAGAGACGTCGTCAACTGCATCAAATAGGTCACAGAGCCTTGTTGGATTGCCGCCCGAACTCCTTCTGTGCATCTTTAAATTTCAGGATACCGTGATAGATGTCCTGCACCTCTGTAGCACCTGCAAATATCTCCACGAGATATGGCAGTCGGAATCGGAGACTATGTTAAATGCGATCCTCCCCCAGGAGATTACTTGCTATCAGGACGCTTTGAGCCTGGCCGAGGCACAAAGGACATTTGGTTTGATCGGGACCCAAAAAGCTATTGTTCGTACAGTGTTGCCCGACAAAGTGTCACCATTACCATGGTCGCAAACGTTGCGACCTCTTCCTCAGTCGTCCACCCAGATCCTATATTCCCGACTTCGCGCCAACGCTCGCGAAGCTGACTATGTCTGCTCTCTTGCCACGGAACGTGTCACCCCTGCACGTGCTAAGCACAATTGCAGTGTTCATCCACCACATCTCCTTCTCCACGAACGCCAAAGACTGATCCACTGCTGGTATTTCGCCAAGCTCTACACACTCTCCTATTTCTCCCCCTCGTTGCGTGAGAGCTGTGATGCTACGCTCACACGCATGAGCCTCGTGGAAGCGTACATAACGTGGGATTTAACATTCTGGCTGTGCGAGGTGGTTGACGTGGAGTACTCGGAGAAGCTAGGCATTTGGGACAACGACCTGCCTTTTGATCCGGTATACGAGTACATACAGGAAAACTCCGAAGTGCCGGAATGGGCTGAGGCGAGGGAGAACATCAGGGATTCGTATGTCAATAAAAGGAACTATGGTAGTGATCTGTATGAAACGGTGCTGCGGGGCCCGTGTGAAGTGTGCAGATTATCTTCCTGTAAGCCCAGGGAAGCGTCAAAGAAGCTATGGGAGTTATAGGTTTAGACTTGAATAAATGGAATATGTCATGGCAACCCGATTATTCTGCTCTCCTTATAGACATGATCGATGGCATTAGGCACATAGCTTTTCCCCAGTAATCTACAAAGACAATGTGCAACTGCGCGATAGGGTCCGTGCTGCCAGTATATTGCGTCCGAAGTAGGGGAAGTAAGCTATCGTATAATAATGCCTAAGGTTTTGTGGAATAAGATACAAGAAAGCGATGTCGAATAGGATGCCCAATAATCTGTCGCGTTACCCGTCAAACGCGACTCTCGTCACGCGTCAAACTACTGCTTATATGTTCACACTTTCAAAGGAAATCGCTACCGTTAAAGGTGACCACAATGGCTCCTGCTATAAAGAAATGCAATGCAAAGGCATTCACAAAGGAAGCCTCCAACGCACCTACTCCTGATATCCGAGCTTTTGGCAAGATCTCGAAATCGCAAGTGGAACCCCGTCCACATGAAAAGAGCAAGCTCGACCAGGGAAATTACTCAAACTTGAAGCCGGGAAACCCTGCTCTCAACAAAAATCCCAAGAAGAGAAAGTTAGTCTTGGTACAGGAACCGGTGCTAGCAGAAACATCCAATAAAGTCCGCATTCTATCAGCGAAAGCGCAAAGCCATAGAGACAGCGATGGCTCGATCACTTCGACTGCTGTACCGTCAGCTTTGTTGCCTTCAAATGCTACAAAACCTATCGCGCGCCGGAAGAAAGCAGTATTACGCTTGACGACAAATAACACCCCGAGCAAAGGGGATCGAACACGTCTCGAATCATTCATCCTCCAGTCCCAATTGTCTTCAACCCGATGCTCGTCCCCGTGTTCAAAAAGCACAGATACACCTCCGTCCTCTCCTATACCTGAATGCAGCCCCTGCCCCAGCTCTGGAGATCCGCAGGAATTACCAGATGAATTACAGGATCTCATAAATCTACACTCCTCTTTCCTCACAGCTTTGTCCCTCCACTACGCACACCATGGGTCATTGACGCCAGCAGATTTACGCATACTAAAGCCTAGCATCGAAAGGTCGTGGAGGAAAAGGAGGGTCTCCTTGGAAGATGTGAGGAGATTACTAGCCATCCAAGAAGGATTGGCGACCGATGATCCCCCACGGATCCCTGGCGTGCTCTCGCTATCAGACTACGGAACGGGAAAGATCTGCATTGAGATAGCGGACAACCGAAAACATCAAGGGATCCAAAGGCGCCTCATAAATGAGGAGTACCTCAATGCCCAATTCTCCAAAAACCTTTCACAGCAATGGTCCTTCTTCACCTCCACCCACATACCGACTCTCGATCCCAGAATCTTCATCGCCGCTCTGCCCCTTGCTCCAATAACCCGCTGTTCCTCCCTTACAAAAACCGGTCCCCTTCTGGCCAAAGGCCAACTCCGCCTCTACGATCTCAAAGCTGGCGCTATCAAAGCCCAACAGAGATCGAACACCCGAAATAACAACCCTCCCCATGACGCTTCATCCTGCGCCACAAAAGTCCCCATAACCTCCCGCTCCTCCAACCTCCTCTCCCGCATTCTCGCTAAACAACTCCATCAATCCACCCTTCCCGCCCCCCAATCTTCCGAAACGCTCGCCCGGAAATCCGCCCTCCAGCGCCTCCAGGAAGTCATCCCCGTGCTGGATATCCTTACAGCCTCCACAGCACGCTCCCTCCCGAATAGTCAAGCCTCGGACTCCGACACAAAAACGCAAACACTAACTGAGCCGAAGGCTTTACAAACTCACTCCTTCACAATGCCGACGCTGGTGCAGCATTTGCAGATGTCGCTCCGGAATCCGATTAGCAAGGAGGAAGCGGTGAGATGCGTGCGTGTTTTGGCGGAGGTGGTGCCGGAATGGGTGGGTGTTAGGGAGGTTGGGAGACTTGTGGGGGTTACGATGAGGGAAGGGGGAAGGTGTGGGAGGGAGGACGTGGAGAAGAGGATTGCGGAGACTTTGGGGGATTTGTGAGGGGTGTGGTGGAGGATTGGTGGGTGTTGCTTTGATGGTGGTGTGGCTTGGATATATCGCCTGAGTGATTTTGGAAGATGCTTGGAGTGGGGGTACAGGTTGGATAGGAGGCGTTGTTCACAGCTTGGAGCCACGCAAATGGACTTATATCTCTAATGCACCATTCTTTTATGATTATCCAACAAGTACATTCTCTCCTTTATAGGCTTTCTCCAAGCAACCACCAAATATGCACACCAAACCCCCCGAGCCCTATTCCCCACGTGCCTGATCCATCCATTCCACCACACTCCAGCCAACCCACCTGCACAAGCGCCGCCTTTAACACCGTCACATGCAAATAACAAAACATCATCTTGACCAACCAAGATACCGCATCTATAATCTCCGGTATCCCGAACGCAAGAACATCGCTCGCGAGTAGCTTGGTCACTGCTCTCCTGTAATTTGTTGCACCACTCGCGTCTTCGTGAAGTATAACGTGTTCGTCTAAGAGAGAGAAGGGAAGACGTTGCGCGGAGTCCTTGTTCAGGTTGAACTTTTTGAAGAAGAGGAAGAGGGACCAGCGGAGGCGATGGAGGAAGGGGTGGTGGGTAAGTGGTGAGGGGGTGGGAGTGTTCGAGTCTGGGGGTTTGGTAAATGAGGCGTTTGTTGATTTAGTTGGTGAGGCGTTATGGTCGAACAAGCGGAGGATCGCCTCGGGGTTACTGGAGACGTGGAGGGTTCGGGTTTTGTCATCCTGATTTCGGATCTCAGAAGTCATCAGTTCGGCAATGTGCGAGTGGCGCGCAAGGCGGGCGTAGAATAGGGGTGTGGTGATTTTGAGATGGATCGGATCTGGAGCTGGGGATTGGCGGAGGTGATTAGGGATAATGAGTTCTGGGCTAGAGCTGGTGGAAATGCCGGATTCGAAAAGGACGGGGACGGAGAGGTCTGAGTGTGAGACCAAGGAGTGGAGCAGGGAGCGGAAGGAGTAGGCGATTGCTCTTTCATCACTGGTTTCGTGACGTCCTATACTAGCTTGGAGAACCTCGGGTCTGTAAAAGACAGGCAGTTTCCGTTTGAAGAAGAGCTTGCCGGCTTCGTTTACGATCCTGGGGAATGTTACAAAACCGACCCACCACCAAGATGCGAGGAATTTGAATGTCTCCGAGCGGGTGAGTGAGGAAGGGTCGATGCTGTTTGTGGTTGAGAAGACACGCGCCACAAGTTTGGCATGGGACTGAGAGGAGGTGAGGGTGATGGTATTGTTGACTGGTTTGTTGCTGTTTTCGAGGCGGGATAGAGGGTCCTCGGCCATGAGCGAGTAGGAGCCTTTGCGGGAGTTGAAGGGGGAGACGTGGAAGTCTTTGGCCCATGACTTAACAAATTTGGAACGAGCTCTCTTTTCACCAACGAGAGGATCTAAGGCGCTTGATCCATCGGTGGTCCTTCGCTCATTGGACCCATCTTCGTTGGTGGCAGACAGCGAGTCTGGAACTCCAGTGCCGGTATCTTTGAGAAAGTACATCCGCCTTTCGTCAAAGGTATTATTTACCTCCAGTATCATTGCTTTCAGCTCTCTCTTTTCAGTGTAGAGATACCAAAATGATACAGGATTGAAAGAATGACCAAGAAACCGAGGTGCGGTGATTAAGTATGTAGAGGCATAATTCTCTAGATTTTCCCCCTATGTGGGTTTTTCAGCTTTGTGTATCGAACAGCTTTTGATTCAAGAACCCACCTCGGATTTGAGGTATGCTTCAAGTTTTCCCCTGAGCCCATCAATATGAGTCCCTCGACTGAGATGATCCTCGGCCTCTACGGTGAACCATGGCTTTGCAGCGGGCCTGGGATTTGGCGTCTGTCTAGGCATAGACTCAAGATCTGCGGAGAGAAACGATCCGACAGAACCTTGCCAGCCGACTGGAATGCCGACAAGGAGGTACGAATACGAAAACGAATGCTTCTTGGGGAAAATACGTGTATGGGTAGTTCGACATGGAAAGACGAGGGGCCTCATGGCTTGCGAATTTGAGAGGGCACCGTGATCCTGACGCTCCTTTCCGGACCTTAGCTTTGCCAAATCATGTCTGTTATGGAGAAGAAGAAAAGCTGCACCGAAGGCGAAAACGGTGGCAGCAGTAGGTATGATGTATGTGAACAAAGGAAACAAATGTAGCCAGAAAGTCCACAACCCAAAAGGAAAGGTCAACAGGAAATCACGTTTTGCTCCTGATCCATCGTACCAAAACCTGAACGACCAAATTGCAGTATTGGCCAAAATGACCGTGAAACGTTCGTCCATTAAAGTGGCCAATTTGGAAAACAATAACAACGCGTTGCAACTACGACCAAGCGGAAGAATATTTTCCGATTGCTTTCCGACCAATTCGCAATGGGAATTCAGCCATTTCTCGTTCCTTCGCCACTGGATGAAGACTGAAGGCCATTGTCCGTAAAGAGTAAAGAATCCGAAGACTCGAGAAATCGCTTATCTGACAAGCGCTTAAAATGAATCATCGCCAACCCTGCAAGGCGATTCATGATACTTCATTTGTCTCTCTGAGTTTCGTAAAAGTACTCTGCACTTCAAAGCACCCCCAATTGTATCTATATCTTCCTCCCTTCAAAAACCGTCCTTGACCACGCGTACTATAAATCTACATTTGCAGCAATCACGACTGCATAATCTAGACCTCAAGCACTAAAGTATCATCAAGATGGATGACTGGGACAACGTCACCAAGATCGGAAGCAAGACCGGCGGCGGATCATCACAACGAGAAACCGTCGTCCGTGGAAAGGGAGCATTAAATCAGGCTCAACGTACCGGCGCAATTATTGGCACAGAAAAGAAGTTTGCCACTGGCAACACAGTAATGCTATCCACGTCCCAATTTCCCGTCTCCTTCAGAATCCCTGTCCCTAACATTCTACTCCTATAGATCAACAAGGCTGGCTCTGAAGGTCAACGTCTAACAAAAGTCGACCGCTCCGACGACATTGTCGCCCCCCAAAAAGTTGACCCGGAAATCGGCGCCGCGATCCGAAACCGTCGCGGCCAAGAAAAGTACAAAATGACCCAGGCAGAGTTGGCCAAGAAAGTGAATGCGCAGGCGAATGATATCAAACTGTTGGAGAGCGGGGCCGCGATCAAGAATCAGGGATTGCTGAATCGAGTTGCGAGGGTGCTAAAGATCTCGTCAAAGAGCGGAAAGCCGTTGCCGGGCGAGGAGTAGAGCTTTGAAAGAGGATTGACGGAGATTCAAATGGGCTGACGAGAGACGACGGGAAAAGCTCCTCATTTGGGCGGGGTTTGAGGAGTTTGAAGGCTACTCGAGTGATTGTTTGCATGCGATAGATAGCGAATGTCCAAGGCCCAGGCTCGATAGACTCTCATGATCAATTGAAGGCTTTTAGATCACCCATTTCTTTCACCAATGACCTCGTTGACTTCCAAAATTCGGTATATAGACTATTTGCTTGCCTTTACATTTAATACTTGTAGTTCCACGTAATAGACATTACACCACCTGAAGTCCAATCCATAGTCCCTCAGGCAAAAAAGATAGACGTGCGCAAGAAATCTTAACTTGTCGCATTTGTAGCCCCCAACAAGCTAGGCAAAATCCCATGATCCCCTATATTTCCCAACCCCACCTACCCCCATGGCGCCTGCAGTATCGCAAAGTCGCACGTCTTAAATCCATACTTTGCTATAAATAATCCTATCCCCCTCAGTACGTTACTCACAACTCCGTACGTCAATCTTATGTGATCTGGTATCGTACTTTCGGTAACGATGTTGACTTGTCCATAGTAATATGCTGCGAAGCCATGCGGAACGGGGGCGTCGCCAGGGACGGAGATGATGCGGGCGGTTATGGAGGACAGTGCCTCCGTGAGGCAGAGAAAGGCACCATTGCGGGGGAGGACGGCAGCCCGGTTGAGGTCGCTGAAGATGAGTGTCGTTGGAGTATTGGGAACAGGAACGCGGATGGTTCGAGTATTGGTGATGGAGTTGATGTCGAGGCTGGGGTGAATGTGAGACTTGTGGGAAACGAGGTGGTATATGCGATAGGGGATACCTTGGAGATAACTGATTCGAGGCTTGATCAGGCCCGATTATGATAGGGGGCACTGCTTTCAGTCCAAGGGCAATATGTAGAAACAGAAGAGGAGAAAATCTATTAAGGAGCATTATTAAAACAATAAGATGGAGAAGGGAGACACGTAAAAAAAGACGACAACTGGTCTTTCTATATAAGAGCTTCCCATATCAACCTCTTCCGCTGTCTCGGATTCATACTACTCCAGGTCCTCAAGGTAGAGATGCGACAAGCAACGAGCGGAAGGAAGGTATGAAATATCTCAATCTTGCGTGGAACAGAACATGCTGCAGGTGTCAGGGTAGAATAAACAATACGGATCTGCAATATAGTTCCTCTCTCTTCTGTAACTTGATGCCTTGTAATCTCTGTACAAGCTTTAAATCAATTTCGCTGGTGGAAGGTGTTGATGCACAGGGTGTCGCTGCTAACCCTAGCCCTATCTAATTCAACGGCTTGCCGAGGTACAGTACGTGGGGAAGACCCCGAAGTTGCTACCCGCACAACGTGCAATGACGAACCCTCCCGATGCTTTTTGGAGATGGCACCTGTGAATCTTTTCTACAGCAGGTACTATTATTATTGCTATCAACCATGACTGCCCTTTGGGCATCCGCCACTTGTCGAACAGGACTATCATCCCGCATCCAGGCAACACCGCTTACACCCCTTTTCAGACCCAACCTCTACAGCAGTCAATTGCCCCGCACAACATTCTTATACTCCAGAACAATGGCTTCAATCAGGAAAATCACAGTAAAGAACCCGGTGGTTGAGCTTGATGGCGATGAGATGACCCGCATCATCTGGCAACAAATAAAGGACAAGTTCATCCACCCATACCTCGACATCGATCTTAAGTACTATGACCTCGGCCTTCCCTACCGCGACAAAACTAACGATCAAGTCACCATCGATGCTGCTGAAGCGATCAAAAAATATTCCGTGGGCGTAAAATGCGCAACTATCACTCCCGATGAGGCACGAGTCAAGGAGTTCCACTTGAAGCAGATGTGGCTGAGTCCAAATGGCACGATTAGGAACGCCTTGGGTGGAACCGTGTTTAGGGAACCAATTGTTATCCCCAGGATACCAAGGCTGGTGCCTGGGTGGAAAAAGCCGATCATCATTGGTAGACATGCTTTTGGAGATCAGTATCGGGCCAAGGACTACGTTGCCCATGGCCCAGGGACGCTTGAGATGGTATTCACCCCCGCTGGCGGCCAGCCCGAGCGCATCAAGGTCTACGAGTTCAAAGACGGCGGGGGAGTAGCACAAACACAATACAACACCGACGAATCCATCCGGGGCTTTGCCCATGCAAGCTTCAAGCTCGCCCTCAGCAAATCCCTCCCCCTCTACCTGAGCACCAAAAACACCATTCTCAAAAAATACGACGGCCGCTTCAAAGACCTTTTCCAAGAAATCTACGACGCCGAATACAAAGCCCAGTTTGAAGAAAAGAAAATCTGGTACGAGCATCGCCTCATCGACGACATGGTCGCTCAAATGATGAAGTCCTCCGGCGGCTACATCATGGCCCTCAAAAACTACGACGGCGACGTGCAATCCGATATCGTCGCCCAGGGTTTCGGCTCTCTCGGCCTCATGACCTCCGTCCTCATCACCCCGGACGGCAAAACATTTGAATCCGAGGCCGCGCACGGCACCGTAACGCGGCACTTCCGCGAACACCAAAAGGGCAACGAAACCTCCACAAACCCCATTGCGAGTATCTTTGCCTGGACGAGGGGACTTGTGCAGAGGGGTGTACTAGATGAGACGCCCGAGGTGGTGGCGTTCGCGGAGAGCTTGGAGAAGGCGTGTGTGGATACAGTGGATGCGGATGGGGTAATGACAAAGGACTTGGCGCTGGCGTGTGGGAAGATGGAGAGAGCAGATTATGTGACTACGACGGAGTATTTGGATGCGGTGGAGAGGCGGATGAAGGGCAATTTGAAGGAGAGGCTGTGACAGATAGAGGTGATGATCCTAGAACGAGGAGTAGTGGAAGGTAACTAGCAGTTTTTTGTATATAGATGTATATAGTGGATAGGATATATGAGACGTTGGGATATCAATAATAATAACGGCTTTTGGAGCACACCCTTTGAACACGAACGTATCTTCCTTAAATCGTTCTTTCACCAGGATGAAGCATGCGTCAAACGGAAAGGAGTCACCACCTTTCGCACATCGAATCCAGGGTCATTTCATGCAATTGCCATGACGCTTATGCATCGTTATAGTACTGGCCCAGCAAGCAGAATCCTCGTAACCCCATTTTTCTAGTTCATCTACAAGCCGCTCCCAACTCCCAACCAAAAAAACGCCCCTCTCCCCCTTCTCTACCTCTTCACCTGCTCCTTCTCCACCTCATACATAAAATCAAAATACCCCTTATCAAAATGATGCACCCGCACATACCCATCCTCCCCACCACTGGCATACCCCCTCCCCTGCGGATCCACCGCAATCGTATTCAGCGGTCCGAAATGCCCCTTTACGCGCCCAATCTCGTCCTCGAAGATGCGGTGGTAGAAGCGTGCTTCGAATTTGCCTTGGCGGGAGGAGGTGGTGGTGACGTCCATGGCTGCTTGCCCGCCGCCGAGGATTACAAAGTCCTTTTTTGGGGTGATGGCGGCGGTGTTGAGGGGGGTGTCGGAGACGTAGGTTTTTAGGATGTCGAGGTTGCGGGCGGAAATGATCTGGTGGTGTGTGTCAGGTTTGAGAAGCAAGAGGGTGGATAGGGGGGATTACCTTGGCGCTCTTGTCTTTGGATGCGGTGATGAAATAGGTTCGATCAGGCGCGCATTGCAGGTCCGTGACTTGCATTCCGTCCTCGTGAGCTTCGATGCTGTCCAGTAGTTCGCCGGTCTTTCCGTCGTATTGAGATACCCGCCCGTCTTCGTGCCCAGCGATGATGTATTTTGAAAGGTAGCTCCACCCCGCGACAGTTGCCTTGCTCTCCTCGCAGGTTATGGTCATAGTTCTCTCATCGCTCTGTTCGGCGTTGACGTCGACCTTGATAGGAAGCACCACGATCGTCCCAAGGAAACCCATTCGCTTTTCCGTCACTGCTAATAGCTGGGTACCATCTTCTGAAAACTCCACTCGTTTCACTGCGGTATTAAAATCCCAGACTTTTACACATTTCCCTGATCTGATGTCCCATAGCCGGACCGTGTTGTCTGCGGCGCCACTTGCAAGGAGGGTGGTGGAGGGGTCAACGTCGACAGTCCACAGGGCTCCTTGATGGCCGTGGTATGTACCAAGGCGTTCGCCGTTTGCAGAGAACCAGGCGCAGATGACTTGATCCTTGGCTGTGGAGAAAAGAATGTCTCCGTCTTTTGTGTATCTAAATTACATTTAGCGAAGCCGCACGCATGTAGGAGCTCGAAGTAGAGGCTGACTTTATTTGGGTCAAGGACCGTTCCTAGGAGCAGGAGAGTCAGTACATAAATGAATTCATAGAGATAGACTGTACATCTTACATGGCCCTGCAGCAATATCGGCCTCATCTTGTAATGTGTTTGTTGTTGTGGAAAATCCTACAACCTTTCGCAGCAATGAGTCGTGCGCTTCGCTTCCGCATGTCAGAAAATGTTTAAAATCATAGACCCCTGCCCCCCACAAACACGCCCCGCCATCGCTGTTAAAGAAAATTCCCAGCGGACATTTTATGTAGGCGGAGGCGGAAGTTCAGAATCACGATGATAGAGTATCAAAATTTACTCTGATTGTATAGAAGCTGGGAGGGCCCAGAGGAAAGTTATAATGCTAAGCTGCAGGTCTGCTAGATCTCCGGAGCATACTCTTAATCGAATTGGCAAGACCGTTTGTTCTTCACACGATTTTATTCGCCGTGTATCACCCCACCCTTTTACTACCGCAGCTCGTCCTCTACCAACCGCCGATATCTCTTCCATTTTACAGGGCTCTACGCTGCTCCGTCGATCAATACGGAGCCAAAGAACCACAACCAATTACCGACAGATTCCACGACCAGCACTTAATCACGACGTTTGTGCTCCAAGTAGGAGGCAGTTCTCAAGCAGTGCTCCAACCATGATCGCAATGAAGATTGACGGCAACGCCATTGCCAAAGGTATCCGGGAGAAGATTAATGTTGATATCAAGGAAATACAAAAAATTAACCCGCGGTACAAACCCTCCTTGACGATTGTGCAGGTGGGGGATAGATCAGACTCTAGCACCTATGTTCGCATGAAGCTTAAAGCTGCCGAAGAAGCCAACATCTTTTGCAACCTTGTACACTATCCGGAATCAATCACCGAACCTGAGCTCCTACAGCATATCACTCAATTTAACAACGACCCTTCAATACATGGCATCTTGGTTCAACTACCTGTTCCAAAACACATATCAGAGCATGCAATTACATCGGCTGTTGCCGAAGAGAAGGATGTGGATGGGTTCGGAGCCAGCAATATAGGAGAGCTTTCAAAACGTGGAGGGCACCCGCTATTCACGCCATGTACCCCAAAAGGCGTGATGGTGCTGCTGAAGGAGAGTGGAGTGGAGCTTAAGGGGAAGAATGCGGTAGTACTCGGACGTAGCGATATCGTTGGTAGTCCCGTTAGCTCTCTCCTAAGAAATGCAGACGCCACGGTCACTGTGTGCCATTCGAGGACGCAAAATCTAGAAGACTATGTGAAGAATGCGGATATACTAGTCGCAGCAATAGGGAAGCCGGGCTTTGTGAAAGGCAGTTGGCTAAAGCCTGGAGCGGTGGTTATTGATGTTGGCACCAACTATATCCCTGACGACTCGAAGAAATCTGGGCAGAGGCTGGTTGGTGATGTTGAGTACGAGTCAGCGGCGGAGGTTGCTTCGATGATCACTCCGGTGCCGGGCGGCGTTGGACCGATGACTGTTGCGATGCTTCTCCAGAATGTGATCAATGCCTCCACTACCTACTTCGAACGTCAAAAGGCAAGACACATTACACCTCTCCCTCTAAAACTCCAATCTCCCGTACCCTCGGATATAGCAGTATCAAGATCGCAGCGCCCAAAACCAATCACGATGGTGGCAGATGAGGTTGGCATAGCACCCCACGAGCTCGAGCCATATGGCGCTTCCAAAGCGAAAGTGGATTTGAAGCTGTTGGAACGGCTGGGCCATCGCAGAAATGGTCGATATATCCTTGTTGCAGGTATTACTCCTACCCCTTTGGGCGAGGGCAAATCTACGACCACGGTAGGCCTGAGTCAGGCACTCGCTGGACATCTGAACCGGATAGCATTCGCCAACGTACGGCAGCCAAGTCAAGGGCCAACTTTCGGGATCAAGGGGGGTGCTGCCGGTGGTGGGTTTAGTCAGGTCATTCCTATGGAAGAGTTCAACCTCCATTTGACGGGTGACATTCATGCCATCACTGCAGCAAATAACCTTCTTGCAGCAGCAATCGAAACCAGGATGTTTCATGAGTCCACCCAGAAGGATGGTCCTCTTTACAAGCGCCTAGTGCCAGCGAAGAAGGGGAAGCGCCAATTTCAGCCCATTATGTTTCGTCGTCTCAAGAAGGTTGGCATTACCAAGACGAATCCGGACGAGCTTACAGAAGAGGAGATCCACAGTTTCGCAAGACTAGACATCGATCCGGACACAATCACTTGGAGGCGAGTGTTGGATGTTAATGATCGTCATTTGAGGGGTATCACCGTTGGCATGGCGCCGACGGAGAAGGGTACGACAAGGGAAACAGGATTCGATATCTCTGTCGCTAGTGAATGTATGGCGATACTTGCCCTCAGCAGCGATCTCCGAGACATGCGAGAAAGATTAGGACGTATGGTAGTTGCAACCTCAAGGGGTGGCGATCCTGTTACGTGTGACGACATTGGCGCTGGTGGTGCTCTTGCCGCACTTATGAAGGACGCCATCAAGCCGAACCTAATGCAGACGCTTGAAGGGACTCCGGTTTTTGTACACGCTGGGCCATTCGCTAATATCAGCATTGGAGCCAGCTCGGTCCTTGCAGACAAACTAGCCTTGAAGTTGGCTGGGACGGAAGCTGACGAGAATCATGACGAAAAGACAGGCTTTGTCATTACAGAGGCTGGCTTCGACTTTACAATGGGTGGCGAGCGGTTTTTCAACATCAAGTGCCGTTCTTCGGGCCTCATACCTGATGTCGTCGTCGTCGTGGCCACTGTACGAGCTCTCAAAGTACACGGTGGTGGACCAGAGATTACCCCCGGAGGAGCGCTTCATGAGGTTTACCGGACAGAAAATATTGACATTCTCCGGAAAGGGTGTATCAACCTTAAGAAGCACATCTCAAATGCCAAGCAGTATGGCATACCTGTCGTCGTAGCCATTAACAAATTCGAAACGGATACCGAAGCGGAGATTGCTGTGATCCGAGAGGAAGCCCTCGAAGCCGGCGCAGATGATGCAATCCCGGCCAACCACTGGGCTGAGGGAGGCAAAGGCGCTGTGGATTTGGCTAAAGGTGTCGTTGCTGCAAGTGCAAAGGATAAGGACTTCAAGCTTCTCTACGATCTTCACGGAAGCGTTCAAGACCGGATCGAAAAAATCGGCAAGCTCATGTACGGTGCGGACAAGGTTGAGTTCAGCGACCTGGCGCAAAAGAAGGTCGATACCTACGAAAGACAAGGATTTGGCAACCTGCCTATATGTATAGCGAAGACACAATACTCCCTCAGTCATGATCCCGCGTTAAAAGGTGCGCCGACGGGCTTCACAGTGCCTATCAGGGATGTTCGGTTGGCTGTTGGAGCTGGTTACCTGTAGGTCAAGGTTGCTGATACAACATTAGCAACTGGGCTAATTCACATAGATACGCCCTTGCTGCTGATATCCAGACAATCCCTGGCTTGCCAACTGCCCCCGGCTATCTCAACGTCGATACTGATCCCGAGACCGGCGAGATTGATGGCTTATTCTAAGTTCACATCATGCTCTATTTCTTCAACATACTTTCAACGTGCTCGGCGGGGAGGGGTGGCTCAACGTGACCTTTAAGCATATTCAACAATGGCGCTAGGATTATATTGGGAGATACCATCAAAAGCTTAAGTGTTTCTTGATAGAAGGGGTGAAGAGAGACCATACATAAACTGATCGATATATGCCGCTCCCATCATGATATTTCTATGGAGTCTTGAAATGGCCTACTATTCCTTGATATTTAGGTGACTGAGCAAGCTTTGGCCTGATGATGTCCACTTCAAGTACCACCAGTTTGGGTATGAGGATTTGGAAAGGTAAATATTGTAAGACGAGCAAGCCGCTCAGTCGTCAGGAGCTGGGTGCAGGTTTTATGTGCCGGTATAAGAACCTCTAGAACACTAGGAATTTGGACAACTGATTCACTTCTGGCGTTCACTGTAGATAGAGCAGAGTTTACCTTCAGGCATTTCTCAGTATTCCTGTCCGATACTGATATATTTTGGTAGTGAGAGTTCCTTAGCGGTAAATACCCACTGCCGTTCTTCTGATTGGCCAATGCGGCTAATCTGGCGTTACACATGCAAACGCCGGCCACCACTGCTTCCGTCGGTTTCAAAGACTTCACAAAATCTGCATTGCACAACAGTCAAGTCATTGTTCGGGGAATAGTACCAGGAGTCTTGTGAGACAATGAAGCAACCTATTTTAACGGGCACAGCCCCCACTCGCTGCCTATGCTTGGCCAGCGAAATAGGCTGTCTACCACTGCTTCTACATTCCAATTCAAGGACTCTTTGGTTGCATCCGTCATCATGGACGGCCATACCATGAGGAAGAGTTTTAATTACTCCACCGTCAAGGGTTACTTCCTGCAAGACGAACCTACCACTCCTGATTATGATAAATTTGACTACGTAGGCATTGTTCGGCTTGAAGCTTGCTTTGACCGCTAACATAAAGCGTAGGGATCGGTGAATTTTGGATTGATGAACAGTGCATTCGCGGGAGATGTGCATTTTGATCCTAGATGTGAGAAAACGCAGTGGCAGCGTTTCGAGAACGAGGTCAAGCGTCTCAACGAGGCGAGCCCTCCTGATGTGCAGTACAAAGTACTATACATAGCTCGTCATGGACAGGGCGTGCACAACGTCGCAGAAAGAAAACACACTAGGTCTGCATGGAATGTACGTTCATCAATCTTGTTTTCATAGCTCGTAAGTTAAGGCTCATCCACTTCCAAATAGGCCTACTGGTCAAAGCTCGAAGGGGACGAAGATCTCAAATGGGCCGATGCCGAGCTCACAGAACTCGGTCATCAGCAAGCCGAGACTGCACGCACTGCTTGGGCGGCACAAGTGGTAGAACAGAAGATGTCGCTGCCCCAGACATACTACACTAGCCCCCTCACACGAGCTTTGGAAACCGCTAAAATCACGTTTTCTAACCTCCCTCATCCCTCTAATCCGCCGGTCGTTGCCGTGGTGAAGGAGGTAGGCATCTCTTGTTCTCTTTGTTTCCTTCTGTTTTTCCGAAGGTACAAGGTATGTATTTCGCTAACCTGTATAGTTTCTTCGAGAGGTCATTGGAGTCCACACTTGTGATTGGCGACGCTCAAAGGTAGCCATCAACATGGAGTACCCTTCCTTTCGATGCGAGGCTGGCTTTACGATAGACGATGAGCTATGGTCGCCGGACACGCGCGAATCAAATATCGCAGTAGAAGCTCGCATGAAAGTGCTTCTTGACGATGTATTCAGTCATGATGATAGTACCTTCATCTCGTTTACAAGCCACGCTCTAGCAATTATGGCGCTTCTCCGGGTTCTTGGCCACAGGAATTTCAAAATCGTCACGGGGTCTACGATTCCGATACTTGTCAGGGCTGAGATCATCTCATAGGATATCTCCTATTAGATAGGTGTCTCTTGTGGGGTTTAAACCGGCTCTTACGCAGAACTTCTGCTTCCACAGTTCTAGCTTGGAAGGTTTGCTATTGTATTAGAGACATGGCAATTTAAGAGCTTCTGTCTGGACATCTTGCTAATGGGACGTTTCTAATGGAAAGGCTTCGATATCGGTAATATTCCCTGCAAGGATATCCAAATAGTAGAATTTCATTTCTTATTAACGTTAAATCTTCGTATGTGACTATCTGCGTCTATGTTGCTAATTGGAAGAAGCTTGAAATTGTTTGTTTTGTAGCCACTAAATCTGGCACTTGATAGCTATTTCATTTGCTCCAATCCCCCTATCTATCAAATGCATGCATATTGTTCGCCCTTTGGTCGCCCTCGTCCTTAGCTCTTCAACAAGAAGGTAAGAAAAAGTTTCAAAAAGCGCCACCATGCATTGCAATTAAGCTTGATATGGGAATATTTACACTTTTAGTGGGTTCCTCTATTTACTTCTGTGTGGTAGGCGTCAATTAGCCATTGGTAGTCGTCTCCAAGCACACTGGCCAACTCCCATGTGTTCGGCCCATCCATCCACTGCATCAAATATCTTGTCGTTGAGTATTCGGTCTTGCTATCTAGAATGCTGACTGGTTGACGAGCTACTACTGTCGAGATCGGACCAGGAAGGTTTGTGCTCTGGGTTGGAAGTTGACCAGGAAGCTGGGTCTTATGAACGTTAACAGTGCTCTGAGGCTAGAGGGAGAGAGAACGATTACCTGAGCTTGCGCCATAGCCGGCTGGCTCACCGGCATCGACGTGACCGCCTTCTGTTTTTCCTGACCGCGACGTTAGTGATTAGAAAAAAAGAGCCGATAGCCAGAAAAAACCACTAACATGCCAAATAACAACATGGTCCCACGGTGTCCACACCTTCACCAATTCACTGACCATGGCCAGATACAGCAATTTACTTGTCAACTCGTTCCTCACGCCCCTCATGCGCTTCTTATCAACCAGAGCATATCGCCACGGCCCGTCCGCCAACGTGAACCCTGTTGTTCGTCCAGATATGTACGCACCAGCAATTGGGATCGACGCTTGTCTCATACGCTCCATGAAGTCGTCAAATTGTTCGTTGTGAGGGACTTTCATGCTGGCGCTTGCGTTCTGGGCCGTGCCTTCGAAGATTAGCGTGAACGTTTTCACGCCGCTGGGTTCAGGCATGGTCTTTCCACCTGTTCGTCGACCTTCCTGGCCAACTGGCGTATTCGACGACTCCAGATCACCGAGCTGCACAGAAAACGACCCCATCATCCCCGCCATCTCCGAAGGCGGAGGTGCATAGCTATCATCCCAAAGCGCAGGCCCGGCTTCTTGACGAGGTGGAATACTCTCAATCCCACCGGCACTGTCATCCGGCGTCCCCTCTCCCTGTTGGCGAGCTGCCTTGACCGTGGCCAAGAAGCCTCCCCCGCCGCGGGGTGCTGATGCTGGTGCGGAGGTTGGTCTGGAATGAATGTAGTGGACGTGGGTGTCGCGGTTGTTGATGGACGCGAATTTGGCACCGCATTGGGAGCAGGGGTAGGAGGGCATGGTGGCGGTGTGGCGAATCAGAGGAAGAAAGAGGCGAGCTGAATAGTAAAAGGAGAAGATGGATCCACGTGACTAGCTGTCTCGTTAGAGGCCTAGACGGAAGACGTGCGTCGTGAGCTGCTATCGTGAACCAGAAGAATATCAGCCAGACTCTTAACCGGAACATCAGCGCCACCCCTTGATCTTTTGCTGACCGCTGAAGTTACAGACGGAAGTTCAACCGCTTGAAAACCTGCCTCGGAGCCACGCTCAATTTCCGCTCAGAAACGAACGGCTCGGAGAACTTACACTCAGCAATCGCGCTTTTGGTCTCGTTCTTACCACCAAGCTGTACGAATGACCACGTAGACAAAGCAGGTTCGAAATGCACGAGTTAGGAAGATGTCTGGATGTGGTTGGTACGAGAACGTGGTTGGTACGAAGACGTGGTTTGAGCAACGAGGATGGTGTGTACAAAGACGTGGTTTGGAAAGATGAAAAAGGAGGCGGTGCAGATAAAGGGGGGGGCAAGGTCTTCCGTCTTAACACTATCTGATGTTCACTGTTGATTTAGGCAATCTCTTATCTGAGAGTTTTGTGTTATGAATGATGGATTTGGGTGTAAGCGCGGTAGTGAAGGGAATGGAAGTGAAAGGGAGATAGGGGATAAGAAGGGATGGGAGTGAATGGAAGATGAGGGGGTGGTGTTGGAAAGCGTGCACGAAAACGTCCCTGTGAAAGTGTGGAGAAAGCGTTATTGCTGGAAGACCTGGGTGTTTGGGGGTTTAAGCAATTTACAAGCAGCAACGAGGAATAGCCGAGAGATATCTCAAGAAGGTGAAAGGGTTGAGAAAACCACCACAAATTTGCACTTTCAAGAAAGCTAGTATCGCCATTACCACACCCCCCATTACCTCACCCACTCTCCCTTCCCAACCTCGCCAACTCCCCCTGCATAAACTCCTCCGCATTCACCAAATCCGTGCTCCCATACACCACTCTTCTCCTCACACCACCCTGCCCCCCTGCCGTACTCGTTCTCTTCGCCCACTCCTGCAGATTCCCATACTCGTCCATACTGCCCCCCCCTACCGTAAACACAATCGCTTCACTAAAACCCTGCCTCCTCTGTCCGAAGCTCGCTTCTACGCCTCTTTGTGCTAGGGAGGCACTGGCATGTTGCTGGCCGGGGCGACCGGCGGAGGGCATGGTACCCCGTGCATTTGCGGAGCGGGGGTCGAAGTAGAGATAGTCTTCTGTTTTTGCGATAGCGGAGGAGGAGGCGCTGGCGGGGTCCATCAGGGATTCGACAATTTTGGTGAGGGTGATGTCTTTATTTGCTGGGAGGAAGTTTTTCACGCCGCTAAGCAGGTTCTCGAAGTTAGCCCCCAAGGCGCCTGCGCCGGCGAGGTGGTCGGTAAGGCGGCTGCTGAGGGTGGAGAAGCCGCGGAAGATGTCGTTGCCCCCAGAGGACTGGTTAGTGGGGGCGGTGGTCGAGGTCATCATGGTCATGCGGGTGATCTCGCGGACGCGTTTTACGTAAGCTAAGGCGGTAGTGTCGGAGCCAGACTTGGAGAGGGCTTCTTCGAAGCGGTCCATTTCAGCGCGGGAGATTTCGGATTCGGTGCTTAGGTACCAGATTACGAACAGGCGGAGTTTGTCGAGGGGCTCTTTGCCTTTATCAGGGTCACTTAGAAGGTCTAGGATTTGGGCTTTGGTTTGTTTCGTTATGTTTTCTTCGATTTCGAAGAAGTTGTCTAATTGGCGGTCCTTGATGCCTTTCAATAAGGCAGTAGCAATGTTCATGTGCATGTCCAGTATTGCTTTCCGCTCACGCAGCTCAGGCAGCAGGGTGATGGCGGCTTTGAGATGCGAGGCCGATGAGCTGGAGTCATTTTGCAAGTCTTCGATTGAGGAAGCACCGGTCTTCTTCGTAATCTCAGCGGCGTCTTCTTTGTATTTCTTGAGCTCAGTATCAATGTCTTCTGCAACTTGCGGGAAAGACATGCCAGCGTTTCGAGACCAGAAGAAATCATTTGAGTTTAGGTCATATGATCTTTTCGTGGTACCTTTGGCTAGATTATTCTCATCAATCGGCGTCTCGACTGTAATCCGATTCAAGTGCATCTTGAGTACATCGTGGACAAGACTCTGATATGTCCATGAGTGGGAGAGCATAGGGATTAGATCGACATTACGATCTACAATGACGAGCACAGGTCTTGAAGAGGGCGTTCCTGTGCCTGTTGTCTGGCGCTGACCGTGATTCGAGAACAAGTTATCTTTCGAGTTAAGGATGTGATCTCGAAGCTTGCGATCGAGCTTCGCTGCTATCACTTCTGCGGCTGCACCTCGCGGACAACGGATAATCGGTATCGAACCTACAGCTACTGTGAGTTGACTCTCCTTGCTGGTCTTGGTACTAGTTGAACTCACCCATTGTTACTACTACACTGAAAAGACCGCTGACTGTTCTGTCGACCACGGCATCTATCTCTTCATCTTTCGTCTGGGCACTATTGAGAGCCCAATATATCTCTTTCCCCATCGCCAAGCTGAATAAATCCGGCTCACCGACAATGAAGTTCAGATATTGATCGTATACTTGCGCTATACTCTCGGCGGTCGCTGCCTCAACTATTTGCGCCGCAAAATCTTCCATCAACGGCCGCGGTATTGAAGACAGAAAATTGATGTATGTATCGGAGTACAGACTTCGACTTAAGTCTTGGCTGATCAGGTTCAAGTTCATGACTGTAGGCTCAACCAAATATAGCACAGGCACATCCGGAATTGAATGGCGGGATGAATTGATATTCCTTAGAAGCAACATCAGCTTGGCTTGGTCTTACAGGCTATGCACTACTGCTGTGTCTTAAGAAAAACCCACAAGTGTATTGTGACACCCAATCCGCGTAGGTCATTAACGCGCAATACGCTGCTTATCACATCTCGACCCAAGTTGTCAAACACAAGAACTTTCCATATCGGATCTCCATCCGAGTTCAAGATGGGGGTTGCCTGAGGTATAAGCCCGTTGGCAGCAGTTGGATCATGCTGTGTTGTGGACGTCACGACTGAAGCATGATTGAGGTTTAATATCCTCTCAAGCGATGCTGTAGCAGTATCATTAGTCTCGTAGCTGAAGTCTTGCTTTGTACATGGTAGGCCTACCTACTTGCCGGTCTCGGAGTGATTGCTGATGAGCTACCATGGTTTTTGAGAACCCTAGATTTTAGGTCCAAGGCCTGTCCATGTTCATCACAGTTATACTCCGTAATCAGAGCTTCCAGAAACAATTAATACGGTGTCGTTAACGTTGTCCTGTTACATCGAAGCTCCAATCTGTCATGTTCGTGTGTTTTGATTGTAGTGAAGTTTACTAGCTTCGGTAATGGCGCTAAACATAGACTTTAGCGTGGTACAAAAAGTTGACTGTCGCGCAGTTTTGTTCCAACCTACATCCTTCCTCAACAATCATGCTGCCTATTGTTCATCCACATAACCCCATCGTGAACCGACTAGACTGTTTGCTGATTACTAAATACATCGTGAAGTACTGAAAGGACGTGTTTTTGAAGGTTGCTCGGTGGAGGTAAGGTTGTGATTGTGGTGGTGGACTGGTGGTGATCTGTGGGGGTACACGCTTCTGATCTGTGATTCCACGCTGTCGTTCCTGTGGATGGAATCAAGTTCATTGGCATACCGGGGTTCTTGATTAAATCTGTGAGCTGCCAGGGAACAGTTGGAGTCGGCTATCGTTCTGTCAAGTCCACAACCTGAGATACTTGACTGCATTTCGATACGTTACCTCAAGCAGCGATATTACCAACGTTTGCAGCATAGCTACGGCCAGCCACTTCCACCAAACCTGCAGAACCCGTTTCAGACACATCACGTTTTTTCGGCTATTTCCGGGCCTTCACCCTGTGCGCAAGCAAAACCTGCCGCCTTACTGCTTCAGGTAACGCGTCAACTTTAAGCTAGCGCGTGGCCCTTTTACGCCTGGTTCAAAACAAACGTAGTAATAATGGATCCAAGACACCAGAATCATGAGAATGGCAATAATCAAGATAACCAGTCCATGACTGGAAATTATGGCTATAATTTTGCTCAAAATGATTCCTTCAACTCTTTCCTTCAGCCTGACCAAGAACCGTCTTTCAACGCTCCGTGGGACGCAGAAGCTTTCTCCAATCCCCACGAATCAATCAATGGCTTCAATCAAGGAAACCATGGCTGGCATCAGAATCCCATTCAACCTTCAAACTTGCTACCTGTCTCGAATCATGGAGTGCACTCGAGACCTTTCGATCAAACGTATTCACGAAGCCCTGCTTCGTTCAATTATTCTGGTTTCCAGTCACATCCCGGTCATACGTTAGCAACGCCATCATACGATACTTCCCTGGGATATGGTCATCTTCCACTAAACGAGGAGTCCCAATTCGACTATAGCCGACCTCAATCGTTTCAACGGACATCGAACCAGTCCCAAACCATTTCTCCCCAGGCACTCCAAAATTACCCCACTTCCTTCACGCAGGATGCCCAGCATCAACGACAAGTAAGTTGACTATCCAGCGATACACCTGTACTTCGGTGTTGAATTGATGTTGATTCTTCCGCAGACACAGCAATCGAAACTTGACCCTGCGTTAGCTTTAAGAGGACCTTCCACAAAAGGGGATCTTCCTCCGCATGTCACTCGGCAAGAATGGAACTCAGTAGTTGCTGCTGTGCCGAAGGGGGACATCCAGGGAGACTTTCTTGTCAAGGCTCCAGCAGAATTTTCTAGCCGTACTAACTCTAAGCATCTCATTGGCTACACCTTTGTAGGAGCAAACAGTTTAGAGTTAGCTACTACTAAAGGTAGTGTTGCATATCCCAATACTATGCCTATTATTTATATTAATAAATGTACAGCAACCATTCCCAAGTATACCAAGCGGTCATCTAGAAATGAGATCAGACGCTTGCTTCTTCAGGGTAAGTAATTATTGCATCCAACAGTTATAAACTTTAACTGAATCAAAATGCAGAAAAAGGAAGTGGGCCTTGGGACCCTGCTCGTGAGCCTTTGGTGAAAAAGCTTAAGCTATCGGGTTCGAGGTCGTCGGGTACACGTAATATTACGCCTCTAGCGGGTCTCCGTCACCAATCTCTTGCAGGTTCCGAGTCATCGGCTGAGCCAACGAGTGAATCAGAGCCTGAAGAGGACTCTGACTATGACTCCGGGTCTGAAGAAGAGGTTGAGCCGGAGGAAGTATCACCGTTGCCGGCAAATCGTCCCAATGACCCTAGTAAAGCTACGGAGTACGACATTATTAAAGCAGTATGGGCCAAGCGTAGCGTGGCTCTGTCAAGCACAATAATACGTGCTGCTCTTGGCGAATACTGGGCCATCCTCAAAGCTGTCCGCGACAAATGGAAGTCAGAGATGACGGCACTAGGGCAAGCAGAGGAAAAGAAGAACCACACAAGAGTGGTCGAGCACGAACGCCGGGCTTTAAATCAACGCCGACTCTTGGAATCTTGCGTGCGGCTCACTCTAAAATACGGCCATCGAGATATTGTTGAGAAGTACGTACCTTCCCTTAGCCGTCTCATTCAGTATCCTTTACAGCGTGTGCACGCCTTTGTTATGACGATTTGCACCACTTTATGTGATGCTTTATCCTCCTTTCTTATTCACATACGTGGGATACAGTTGTACAAATGCAAACAACCCGAATTATACCGGAATAGTACAAATTGAAAGGCCCTGCAATCTGCAGCCTTACAAAGTGCTGGCGATGTAGTACGCCATAACAGGCACGGTCATGAAATTATGTCTTCTTCGCGCAATATTCACGATAGAAGCGCTGAAATATTCTTTCAGCCAAGTCATGCTGGTGGCAAATGAAACAAGAGCGAGCGGGGAAGCCCTCACGCTCTTCTATGATGCCTCCCAACGAGTGGTTTCCTCTCCCCTCTTATTGAATCAATGCTCATCTCAAGAATCGTGCGCTTTGGGATTCTGGAGACATATTTAGGCTTGAACTTTCTTTATGAAAAAAGTGGTACTAACTTGTCATTAGACTTGGAGAAAACCCCACGGTTAGCTTGATCTGTTATCAATTTATCCTTGATCGCTTCAAGTCTAGCGAATACACAGGGCCGTTCATAGCGAGCATGCTCGAGGTAAGCAATGAAGACACATAGAAACGGTGGGACTGCTAACGTTTTCTAGCTTTTGACACGTTGTGTAACCATAGATCAGGCAATATTAGAGAAGACTAAGCTAGACAAGGTACTTCCAAGAATCGTGAAGAGAGGTGATGATCAAGGCAAACTCCTTGCGCAAAAAGTGTTGGACAGCGCGGAAGCAGCCACGAAGAAGAAGGCGGCAGATGGAACGCCTCCGCAACCCCAAGAGTTTAAAGGCACCGCCATGATCAGACCATCGACAAGCAATTCTCGGTCTTCAGATGCTGTCTCTGGAACGAAGAGACTGCGGGTAGATGAAGCTTCAGGAATACAGTCGCTTAAGAAGCAGGCAACTTCAACTACACAATCGGGGCAAGCTACTACCACAATAACAAAGGTGTCAGGAATTCTTGGTAACAAGCATCAACCCGTTAAGGTAGATGCAAAAGTAGTAGCCAAAGCCACCGCTTCTGCTGTCCCAGCGCCTAAAGTGAAAACCAACCATGTAGTTGCAAAACCTTCAGCATTCTTCTCCAGTCTGCAGTCAGCGTCCAAAAAACCGGGAACCTCAAACGCTGCTCTTCAATCCACAAAGTCAAAAGATGCTAAGCTGACGTAAGTTATCCCGTTTTTATCAACCAAAATGGATCATTCTTGACATCTTAATAGGAACTTGTTAGAAAGCAGAGCAACAGCCATAGAGGGCTCTGCGGCTGCGGCTAAACCCTCTTTAATATTTGCCGAGACGATGGCGAATTTGAGCAAACCAAAAGAAGCAACACCATCAAAATTTGAGGAGGCTCGACCACCCGAATCACTGGAGGAGAAGCGAAAACGCCTTCGCAAAGAAGAACGTCGTAAATTGCGGGTCTCGTTCAAACCAGACCACAGTCTAGTTTCAATACGCGAGTTCGTCCACGATCCCGAGGAGGAAATGGGACATGAGGATAGCATGGTCCGCGATGTCGGTGATAGCAGGGGTGAAGGCCAGATGCTTAAGATGCACAAAGACCTCGACGTTATGGATGAAGATGAAGATAGTTCACCGGCTGAGGAAACTTTAGCACCCTGGGTTTCCCCATCACGTGAGTATCCTCGGTACTGGCAATCCGATCCTTTACTCACATCTATCCAGTGGTTGATTTCAGCGTTGTTGCCCTGGAAGAGCTTGAGCGCAATTACACTACGCGTGGCGGCAAAGTCGAAGTTAAAAGCCGAGAGCGTGAAGTCCAAGAGCAACGGGAGCTAACAACATTGATGGTCATCTACACTACATCTTCTGACATTCCACCGTCTCCTAGAGAACCTTCCGATCCTTACTCAGGTGAACCAGTCATTGAGCAAACATTCGGTATGCCTAGTGACGAGACAAAGGTAATTTCTGGCCCGATTCAGCTAACATGAAACTGTACTGATATTATTTGTAGAGCCGAGAAGCTCAGTTCTATGCTGCCCAGAACCACCAATATCGTTCTCCTAACACACCAACAATGGTTGCAAAACCACAAGTGCAGCAGCCAGTACCTCCAGTGCCTGATATTGCCGCATTGCTAAAGATCATTAATGGTCAACAGCAACAGCAACCTCAACCTCAACCACCTCAACAGCAACAGCAACAGCAACAACAACCAGTGGCTCAGCCTCAATCGACTGGACTGGAAGCCATCTTTGCTCAGTTTGCCAACAATAATAATCAAGTCCCCCAAGTGTTAATGCCCCAACAGCCGAACACATCCGGATTTGACCTCCAAGCCACATTGGCAGCGATAGCACAGCGGGGTCAGGCTCCGCAAGGGTATGGCGTACCTCCACCACCGCCCCATGGTGTAGATTTGCAGTCTATCCTGGCACAATATGGAAAGGCACCTACCCAGACACAAGGTTACGGCTATCAAAGCACATATCAGGGTGAGAACGATCGAAAACGTCAGATGGATTACGATGACCAGAACGGAGATTATGGCTACAATAAGGGCAAACGTCAGAAGAGTGTTCCAGAAAAAAAAAAGGTAAGCTTGAAATTTTCCAACAAGTGGTGAATTTAGCTGACACAAGGTTGGATGACAGTTTTATGGCGTCCCCCGATTACCTTGCAAGTTCTGGCAAGAAGGAAAATGTAGAAAGGGCGATGAGTGCACGTTCCTACACGATTAGAACTGCCTTCCTAGCCTCCTGTCTCAATTCTGATCTCGAGGGGCCCACAATCCCGTTTAGCATGTGCTGCAGAGCACCATCCAAGGGCATAAAGGGCGTTCTAATGAAGCATTAACATAGCGGCACTTGCTCGGCGCTCATGTTTGGGTTTACCTTATGCTAATGCATAGGTTCGAGTTGCACAAACACGCAACAAAATTCTTCCCTTAGTTGCTGTATGATAGCTGTAGCTCCAAGGATGCCTGATTCTCAAATATTCAATAGAATGAATTTTTTGCACTGGATGCCATGGCATCAATCAAGCAGTGCTAGTTGGATTATAGGGCTGCTTTGGAGAAATCTCTCGCTCTATTACCATGCAACGCCAACCCCCACTACCAGTCTCCTAAACCCTCTCGCTGATCCAAATAGCACCCCTACATCCCCCTCTGATAACTTTATTCAAGATTCCATAACCCTCCGCCTCCTTCGCCCCTTCCCCAACCGCCTCATCCAAATGCTCCAACTCCTCATCCCTAATTCTCTTCAGCGTCCCCGCCAATTCCCTCACCTCCTCTCCGATTTCCTCCCCCCTCTCCTCCATATCCCGCATCCATTGCAACAATACCCGCACCTGCCCATTATAATGCCCCCCAATCTCCGTCTCCACAGCCTCCGTGCATGCCATCGCTGCTTCGCGACCTAGCATCGCGGTACCCCATCCAAGCGCAGTAGCGGCTATACTCCAGACGGGGTACATGGCCGTGGGACGGATACGGTGGCGGGCTAGGAGAGCGTTGAAAGTGGAGAAGTGGCCCGCTTCTTGGGCATACATGTGTTGCATTAAGGGGCGGAGATGTGGATGGGAAGATATGATGCGAGGGGTTTGAGCCGTGTAGATCAGGGTTGCGGCTAGCTCTCCGGCTTGATTGACGCGTAGAGCGCTTTCAAGGAATTGATGCTGTTCTCTTGATAAGGGATGCCGGCGTTTGGCTTTCGAGGAGGAGTTAAGCGAGTCTGGGGTGGGTTCGGTGGAGGGAGGAGCGGAGGAGGTGGTGATGGGTGCATAATGGATATGATGGCGGCTGAGGGCCAGCCGCGGAAGGAGAAAATCCGAGATTGGAAAATTGGATCGGAAAGCTGGCTTGTAAATAGAGCGTAGGGCACTGGCTGTACTCATTATAATTGCGCTCCTGGTTTCATCGATTCTGCAATTCCGAAATTGTTTGGGTACCTTAGATTTCCATTGCTATCAGATGAGATCATCAGCAGATTAGCCGGAGCGGGAGCTGCCAGAAAGTCAAGCGCGTTCAGCGCAATTAGCGCCGTAACTAATTGAGGCTCAACACTTCGCGCTCCCTTTCAGTCAATGAATGACATTAGACCGAAAGCAATAATGCCAAAGCACTGCGCTAACTCTCCAGCCTCCCCATTCTCTTAGCTTTGGCCTAATACTGCTTCACTTTGGGCTTTGAAAACTCTGCAATACAACACATTATCTGCGAACAACTCCTTGTATATCTACGACTACCTTACACTTATAGCTTTTCCAATATCTATACCACATACCGGGCTTACGAAGCAGGCTTCGTTGCTCATCACAAACTCCATACCTCTGATAAAGCAGCAACTGAATAGGCATCATTTCTAGCGCAGAAATGGCGGACCTTGACGCAGAACTCCTCGCGCTCGCGGGTGATGACTCTTCTGGTGAAGAAACCTCTAAGCCCACCAACACTACTACAGAGGCAACTCCTCCACCTTCCGCAGCTGGCCCTTCCACAGCCAAGCTCAGCGACACTCCAGCGAACAAGTCCAATATGGCAGCAAAAGGCACCACCAAAGTTAATGGTAACGCTACGAAGGCTAAGAAAGGTCGGAAAGACGAGTCAGAGGAGGAAGGAGAAGCGTAAGCCTTCTTTCAGACTACATCCACCTTTCAGAAATATCAACACAGTACTTACACTACATCTCAGTTCATCGACGCCAGCGTCACCAAACTCACTCCAGTCTGCTCCGATGTCTGAATCCGACTCTGATGTCTCTCCTGGCTCCCCTGTTGACGATGACGGGCCCATGTTTCCTCTCGAGAATAAGTTCCATTCCCAAAAGGATAAAGATTATATCATGGCACTCTCTGAAGTCCAGCGCGAATCCATTCTTGCCGAGCGTGCCCAGATCCTTGAGCGCAAGCTGCAGGACCAACACCTCCGTCGTCTCCTTCAAGCACGTGGAAACGCAGAGAAGACAGACGACAAGAAGAAGCGTAAGGCTGGTAGCGCGGATCTAGAAGACGGCAATAGAAAGAGTTCTCGTCAGAAGACGACCCTTGGCGGTCGTAAGGTTGGCGAGACCTCAGATGCCATAGAGGCGTATAAGCGGCAGCGTGAGCAAAAAGGTGCGCGTGACGAACAGAGACGTCGTGAAGGAGAAGCACGCAAGGAGCGTAAGATTCGTGGCTCCATTGAGGATACATTCTCAGACGCAGACGCCGAGGGCGAGAGTGACGTCGAATGGGACAACTCTAAGCCTAAGGCGAGCTCCCCTGGGTTTCGCGACGCACAACCCGCAGATCAAATCGACTACGAGCATGTGCGTATCGGTCGCGAAAATTTTGCCAAAGTCTGTTTCTATCCTGGATTTGAAGAAGCTATCAAGACTTGCTATGTTCGCATCTGCATTGGAACTGACAAGAACACTGGAGAAACGGTTTATCGTATGGCGCATATCAAAGGTATGCCGATCCTGATGTAGTAAATGAGTATATCTGACGTTCGCTAGGTTTCACTGAGGGGAAGCCGTACGCATTGGAGGGCGTTAACGGCAAACCCTTCGTTACAAGCCAGTACGCCTTGGTCACTCACGGAAAAGCTGAGAAGGAATGGCCATTCTTGGCTTGCTCCAATTCGAAGTTTACTACGGCAAGTTAACCTTGAGGTCTTCCAATCGTACTTTACTGACCTCTGTAGACGGAGGTTGAGCACTACAAAAGGACTATGGCGGACGAAAATATGCCTCTTCCTACGAAACCTTACTTGCTCTCTAAGATTGCGGACATCAATGGGCTGATCAATCACCGCTTTACTAATGCGGAAATCGAAGAGAAGCTTAGGCGAGCAGGTGTTCTGCAAACCAAATTTGCCTCCATAGAGCGCCCTGCCCTCATCAACCGTCGCAAGAGCGCCGAAGCCCGTGGTGATGAAGCAGAGATTGCCAAACTGGACGCCGAACTCGCAGACTTGGACGGACCGAAGCTTGCATTTGGCACCACTCTCCTAAAAGCGCCACCCAAGCCTTCAACGACTGGCCCTAGCCAGCAAGACCGTCTGGCAGAGTTGAATCGTGCGAATCGCAAAGCCAACACCCACGATGTCCGTAAAGCGCAGCATGCTGAGAGAAAGGCCGAAGCCCTCGCCCGTAAGGCGATTGAGCGCGGAGAGGCAGTACAGAACCCCTTTGCTCGTGTCAAGACTAGGGCGAAGATTCACTATGATGTTAATGGAACTAATCTCGCTCCGCCAAAGGCAACCCGTGCTGTGGACGATTTGTTCGAGGACAAGAGTAAGGACAACAGCCGAGCAGGAACTCCATCAAGCGTGCGCTCTGTCACTCCTGTGCAATCTGCGACACGTAGCCCACCTTCTATCAAGGGCCAGCTGCCTAAGATCGGCACTCGCTACATGGACGATGAGATCATGGCTGCAATGGACCTTGGTATTGAGATTGATATCTAGGGCCACAACATGCCTCAACGAGGTCACACTGGCACCGTGACAGGTGCGCATGGATTCAAGAGGCATTTGCAAGGCGGATCGTTCAAAGGAGCAGGGGCTGGCGATGGTTTGACTTTTGTATTGGGGCAGGGAAAGAACTGTGTCGTTCGAACATAGGGGCAGCATGACTTGTACGACATCAACCGAAAAGGAGCTGCATTAGGATCAGGGCAAGCGTAGGCGTTGGCAGGAGACGCGGATTACTTTACTCGGCTTCGAGAAATTGCATGTACCATACATATCAGCAGCGTTTGACTAGATGGTCTTTCAATGCACAATTTACACCACTGTCTCATGGAATAAGACAAATGTCTACCTTACTCTCTTGAATTTAGGGCAAACTCGGTAAAAGGCCGGTTCCGTCCACGGTCCAGAGTGCGTTGGCATTTTGGCGCTAGGCGACTTCTGAGTATGGCACACAATGCAAAACCACGGGTACAAATAGCAAAACTACAATAGTAACCAGTCTTCAACCTTACTTTCTATTCACATCACTTTTATTGACCGTGTGACTCCCTCGACATTACTCTAGCCTTGTGCTCCAACGTGACTCATATCCACCTTATGGAACTACGACTGTACCTCTTACCTTCAGAACTGTATAGATCTTCATTACCAGATCCTTAACCCACAAACCCGAGTGCCACAATCACAGATACTACTTTCAAGTCATCTTTCTTCTAGAATTACCTTAGTAATACGCAGCGCGTACGACCTTCACTATGCACGATCTACGGCGACAAGCTCTTGAGAGCAACAAGACCGTTTCGCGCAAGGCGAAGGCGCGATCGGGGCAGTCCTCGCCTGCCAATTCGCGACCCAGCTCTGCCCCGCCCTCGCGCAGCGCCAGCAGGGCCGCCAGTAGACATGGATCCGATGAGGAAGAGGGAGGCGATGTCAGTGATGAGACGTCATTCAGGTAAGACTTCTGCTGCGCAGTCCTTGCCCCATCTAGAAGGCGTGACGCTTGCTTTGCGAGCTGTAGTTGCAGAATTGAAGGCTGACCGCATGTCCAGCGTCAACTCCATCGATGAAATGCTTAGTGCCGAGAACACAGAGGTTTCGACAGAGGCGTGGAGGACGGAGCTTGGAGACCGGATTCAAGAGGTTATTGACCGAAAGCGTAGCAGCGTCCAGGGCCGCGAGACATGTCTTACAGCATATGTCCGAATTCTGACTGCACATTACGCTGAAGAGGAGATCCGTGGGAAGGAGGCTGAGCTTGCAACGGCATTTTTTAAGAGCATCAAGGCCGAGTCTAGTGAGAAGGAGACAGTCCTGGCCATAAAAGGCGAGCAAAACACGGCGCAAGCACCAAGTCTATGCTTGTAGCTAACGTCTTTCAAAAAGCTCTTGCAATGACATTCATTACCTCCCCATCTGACCAGATCTACGAAGCCGCTTGCACTCCTCTCGAACGAACAATATCCGAATCTTTATCCGTTGCCAGCAAAACAGCGGCAATCCATGCCCTCGGTACCTGCACCTTCTACGGCGGCGCCTCAGACCATGAGATTCTAGACAATATGGCATATCTTCTCACAATCATTGCTTCGGACGGCCACTTCATCAACGCTCCCGATGAGCCTGATCCGGTCACCGCCGCCCTTGAAGAATGGGGTTTCCTAGCCACCCTCATCGACGACCTCTCCGAGGACAGTGAAGAAGCCGTCGAGACCATCGCTGAGCAGCTAAACAGCACTCACCCTGAAGTCCAGATCGCCGCTGGCGAAAACATCGCCCTCCTCTACGAGAAATCCTACAAGCTCCTCACGGACGAAGATACTCTCGTCGACTACCCCGACACTGACATTGTCTCCGATCCTGACGAGGATACCACCCTGCCGAAGCTCGCTCGCATCTACACCGCCTACCGCCGCACCGACACCCTCCTCACCACCCTCGCCACCCTTGCCGCAAAAAGCACCCACCGCCTCTCCAAAAAAGACCAGAAATCCCTCCGCGCCAACTTCTCCGACATCCTCAACAGCGTCGAATATCCCGCTCGCGGACCACGCTACCGCAACGCTGTCAGCAAAGAGGGCAAGACTTATGGCTCGAGGATGGTAGTGCGCATCCACCAAGATGGCGTCATGCGTATTGACAAGTGGTGGAAGTTGCATCGGTTGCAGGCGTTGAGGAGGGTGTTGCAGGGGGGTTTTCTGGGGCATTATGAGAGGAATGAGGTTGTGTTTGAGAGTCTGCCAATTATGATTGTGAATGAGAGGAAGGGAGGAAAATAGGCGTGATGGCTATGCTGGAACGTAGCAATGAAATGGGAGTTAACCGGCAGTGATTGTTCGGCTGGTGGGCAAAGCATCGTGTGCAAAGCATCATGGGCACTCGTTGTCGGCGGGGGCATAGGAGGTTCAAGTTGGATGAATAGCATGCTATCGGAGGAAGTCACAGGCACTCCAAGACAATACGGATATATCAAGCTGCTGAGCTTTTACATGTTATCCTTACGTATCGGCTTCGTCTTGAATGTCCTCCTTTGGAGGGTTTCCAATATTTTCGATATTCCGGGTCTCGAATACTCACTTTACATTCGAATGGCTCACCCTCGCTTCCTGTTTTATCGTGAGTAAACATTGTCTTTGTCAAACCACCTCAACCACTAATCCCGTGTCTCATCGCTCAAGCTTCTACACAATACCGCATCTAGTTCCCGGTGGGGGCTTTCGAAAAGAGTCGTCAGTAGGGACGATCTATGCATGGAGGGGAGAGAATTCAGCGGGGGGATCAGAGGTAGTGAATGATCAAGAGTATTTCTCTGGATTTTGCGCTGTGGATTGTCCATAGATTCAACCGCTTATACTATCATTGAGAACTCCTTCCCGGCCCCACTTTCACCTCTCCACCTCAAAAACCCTTTCGACCCCTTCCCACGTCCCTCTGACCCTCTCCTCCCAATATCCATCCCTTCCACTTTTCATTTTCCATATCTCCTCCCCACCCGCATCCGCCTCGATCCTCGTGAAAAATCTAGGAACCCACTCCCTCCCTTCCTCCTCCATCACCTTCCTCCGACTCCGCTGCGCCTCTTCGAGTTTTGTCTTCAGCTCCTCCGCGCTGTCGAAATCGTTCTCCTCCAGCGCGCGCTGGTCGGGCCGGAGCCGGCTGTCTGTTGGGGACAGATTGTCTTTCTCAACGAGCGTGATTTCATTCAGGGAGGCGGCGAAGGGGGTGAGGCCGTAGCGTTTCGAGACGTCTGGGGCGAGGGGGGAGACTTGCCAGATCGGGGTTTCGGAGGCTTTGGGGTTAGCGGGGTCGGTGATGGAGAGGGAGGTAATCCATTTGCCTGCGAGGCCAATGGGAAGTTCGTCGCCGGCGGGGGAGTAGGTTTGGACGACGACGTCTTCGCTGCGACCTGAGAACATGCCGCGGGATTTGAAGGTGGCCGTAGCGTGCTCGCCGGTTTTCTCGTTAGTGATCGTCATGGCGCCGACGGGCTCGATGTATTTTTCTCCAGCGATAATGTTGCGTAGGAAGCTTGTGGGAGGGGCGAAGCTGAAGCGGTCGCCTGTGGTGTGGAGGACGACGCTTACACGGCCTTCGGTTACGAGTTCCGCGGACTTGCCCCAGAACTTTTGGGTAGGCATAGGGGACTGTGTAAACGACCATGAATTGGACTCGGCTTGGCAGGCCATGCGGACCGGGCGATGGGACACTTTTTCTGCAATGAAGCGGAAGCCGCGATCTTCGCGGACGAGCTCAAAGGTTTCGCCAAGCATGGGGTTGAAGGGTTTGCGGATAGCGCGCTCCTTGACACGGGAATTGGAAAGGTTGGAGATGGCGAAGGCGGTAATATATAGCAGACGTTCGACGCTCGTCTTGGAGGGGTTTGCGGCTTCGTCAAGCAGGGTGGAGTATTCGAGTTGTTCAGAGGCGCGTTGAAGGAAGGAGAGGGGCTCGTTGGCAGATACCGGCATAGATATGGTGGAGAGGTCTTTGCCGACGTTTTTGCGAAGGAAGCCGATAAGACTGGGAGGACTGACTGTGGGAGAGGGTACAGCGGTTCTTCGTTGGATTATGTTTGATATTGGCAATGGTGTGAGGGTTTTCGGCTTCGAAGGGAAGGCTGAAGTTTTCGATTCTGGGGTATCGTTGGTTATATTCAGGTTTGCTGGCCCGTCCACATCACTTGCAGATGCCGAATCCTCTCCGTCGCTAACCAGACCATTCGCGCTTGGTTCGCTTTCGTCGTCGGTTTCCTGATGTATTGCCAATAATTGCGAAGCACTTCCCCCATCAGCATCAAAGAATTCCTGAGTCCCTTGTGAATCCATGCTGTGTCGGGAGACAGCCGATATTTGAACGGGAGATTGCCTTCGCTTGCTTTCCTCAATGAGCACTGCAAAGTCGGCTATAATGGAGTCAAGGTCTCTCAGTAAAGCCATGCAGTGGTCGTGTAAACTTTCCTCCTGGTGGCTTGGCAGCGTGGCGCTTTCTGGAGCTAGAGAGGCCATCTTGCAAGGTTGAGGAGGTGTGTTACTTGTACCCGAAGGTGTCGAAGGTTGTGAGGAAAAGCTGCGCCTGAACATGCCTGGCATGGTCCTTTCACTGCTTGGTTTGCGCTTCCAGAACGGTCTCCGTTCGCCATCATTGAAGTATCCGGCACTTTGAGTCTGCTCTGGGGGACTTTCGGATGCACTCGAGGCCATAGAGCCTGGGTCGGAGTTTGTAGGCTTAAGGGTAGCCGGCGGAGCATGTTTTGGGTCTGTTTCCTGAGCTATGCTCCGGGCTGCATCTCGTGAACCCTGTATCCTATCTGCCAAGCTTTGGACCTTCGCCAGGTCGAGCCCTTCTCCTACGTCAAGACGTATCAAAGACTGCCGCGAACCAGGCACATCTATTTGCGGCCGGAATGCGCCTGACATAGAGTTAAAGTTTGTCCTTGCAATCTCCAAAGCGTTTTTCCAAGCCTCAAAGTCCTTTTGATTGATAGCTCGTAGATGCCATATTTCCGCCCCCGAATCAATAGAAATCTGTCTGGTTGCAGCGTTCGCTCCTATAGCGGCCAGAGACAGTGGTACAGCTCCTCTCAAAGCTAAGGTGTTTCGATTGTGGTAGTATGAGAGCGTTGATGTGTTGTAGTCAAGAGAGAAGAACCTTCGAGCGTATCCTTGGTGGCGTTTCCGGCGTCTTTTCTGTAACATTCCAGTAAAAAAGTTCGATGTTGTACTACTTTCAGTGGCTCCAGGATTTCGAGGCCGCGATTCCATGCAACCGTCTAACATCTCCGTTGTATTTGAGTCATTTCGGTTTGTTGAGTCCGAAGATTCATACTGCAGTACTCTAGATGCGGACCTATGCCTGCGAGTGGTAGTAGTCGCAGCAGACGATCCTTGTACGTGGTGCATATGGTGGTTTGTTTGTGGAGGAGAGTTGGTTGGATATGTCAGAAGAACGACGGTCACCGACTTTGAGAGTTGTTTTGCAAAAGTATTGTCAAACACAAGTGCGTACATGCCGCCTTCGCCTTTGGGTACTTCATATTTCCCCTTGGACACCTTGTTGGCATCGCAAATTCCATACCAGAACACAGGTCTTAGTCCAATGCTCCTCAGCTTCTCGGTAGCTGTAGAGGACGCGTTTCGTGATGTATGCGACTCATTCAGCGTGTCATCAGGACGTATAGCAGGAGTTGGTGGTGGTTCGAAAGTTAATGAAGGAAATTTGAGAGTCGGCGCGCTGCCATGGCCAGGGTGCTTGAAGATACCAAAGTTAATGGACTTTTTCTGTGGTTCAATGTTGAAGAAGATTGTGTGTTCGGCTTCAACCTCCACCCAGCGGACGAGATATGACCTTCTGCGGTAAAGGTCAGCTTCAAGGCAAGTAATATGCAATGAACTGAGAAAGAGCTTACGAATGGATTTCAAGATGCTCCATTATCGCGTTACCGTCTTTTACTCATGTAGTTTGCTTCATGGAGTCTTGTACATGATGGTGCAGCTCCAAAGGATCAGTCTGACCAGCTGGCTAAAGTACCGTAGCTCAACGGCGGTGGAAGGTCGGCCAGCCCGCCGCGCGAGACACCGATAAAAGCCTCAGAAGCTCGGACATCGGGTGATTACTTTTCCTGCAATTCCCGGAAGCACCTCGCTGATGTTAGACACCAAGGAAAAGAAAGTTCAAGAATACAGATACGGTGTCTTCTACACAGTAGAGCTGGTGGAGCACGGTTGAAGCTGACTCAAGGTTGTGGGCCTGAGAAATTCGAAATCCCTATCCATTTCGAAACACAAAGGAAGCTCTCCGCCAGCGTAAGGCACAGGGCTGGCTATTCTAGGCCGAAGCGGGCATGGCGGGGTTTGGTCCAGGGGTTAAGGTACTTCTCTCCTGTTCCAACTCCTGGACATTGTAAACGTCAAGGACAAACTTTCAGGACCTTCCGATACTATGGCCTCAGTCATCATGAAAAGCACAATACTTGGAATTGAAAGCACAATCGGCTACAAATTTAAAGACTCGTCCATCGTATGGGAGGCAATGCAAGCCGCCGGCTCTGGAGTGTTCTTGATTGGCGACAGACGCATTCCTGATGGTAACAAGCGCCTTGCCGTTGTTGGGGATACCATTCTTAAGCTCGCGCTTGTGGAAGAATGGTACAATGGTGGAGAGCCCAGGGGTAATGAGACTCGATCCGGGCAGCGTGGCAGAGGAAGTCACTAAAGTGCGCCTTAGGAAGAGCGGGTCAAATGGTCTCCTACGTGGGATCCAACACAAATCTTGACAGAGTTGGTCGAGAGAACGGGCTTGATATGTATATCAATACAAACCCGGCGCAGGGTCGTACCATTTCGCCGATCACCATGACCGCTACCGTTGAGGCAGTCCTTGGAGCTGTATATCTTGACAGTGGTATGGATGACGTCAAGAAAGTCATGGAGAAATTGGGTCTGAGAGCCTCTTGAGATGGAGAGGACAGCGGCACACTGGTAATGTTGATGATCCCAACCCCAGAATTGAAGCGCCATGCGAGTTAATGTGACCCATGCACTTTCTAGCTTTTGCCGCCGGGCTCTCCGATCATGCCCATCGTGGTCATCTGGCTAGGTTATATTAAAGTTGCTGGTCAATGCAGAGCCTGGCTCCCTGTTCAAAATCTTTTGACTGTATTTGGTGAACATTACCATCCATCTCTCAGGGGATCTTTGCGCTTGGAGCCAAGCACTGCCCTGGCTTCCAACTTGATTTAGCCTTGCCAGATGATCCCGACGGTGTTCGGGCGGAGTGCCCGGTGTCCGAGGCTCTCTTTGCCTTAGTCGCACGAACGTTGGAAATCGGTATGGACAGGTGTTTTGTTATGGGACCTGACTTCTTACTTAGTTGTCAGCTTCGTCGGTTCCGGATCTTCAGCGTCTTTTGAGGGCTTACGGTGCTGGCCAATAAGTGACCGTTCTACTAGGCGAATTAGATGTTACGGATGTTCTTGCCTGCAAATTTCTGGTATACAGACTGCTCATTCTTTTACCCACTATTTCTTTTCCACAAAGGGCGTTCCCAATCCAATCCTGTAGCGCTACCTTATCTTATAGAGAAATGGCCTCGCTCATATTTACTCAGAAATAAAATTCCACTGTTGTCTTGCGTGGTACTTTTCATGATTTATTTCACATCATTGTCCCTTTGCTAGCTATTGATTTGCTTTCTGTTCTTCTCGAAACACAAAATAGCACCACGCATATGGACGAAAATGGGTTTTATCTAATGCGCTATGAGAAATGCAAACTCGGGAATGATTACCATGAGCCACTTTATCTGAGTTGTGAATTAGGTATGTCAAACTCGGGCACATGAGAAAGCGAAAATCCTTATGATTCTACTACAAAAGCATCCTTCACCAGCAGGCATCCTCTATCACAGAGTTCTCTAGTCTGCTGCCACATGGTCATGGTTGCTATTCACACTTTCATTCAGAATATTATTGAATAGTGGAAGAAGGTAGAATCTGGATACTCGGACTTCGACGGGCTATTCGCTGCTTCATTCGCCCCGTTATCTCTTATTTCACGCAAGTATCTTATAAATCCTAGGTTTCATGACTCTTAACAAAGATTCGTTAACTGATCAGCAGCTTTCCAAATTCACTGCTGCAGGTAGCAAATAACTTGCAATTTGAAATTTTTTATTCCTGGTAAGCTCTGACTCACTAATATATAAGACTCGAACCCTCCTTGACAAACAACCTTGAGAAAACAACTTCGAAAACAACCTCGCGAAAACAACCTCGAGGAAACCACGTGGTTACCTTCAACGTCAAACCACAACGTGCACAAACTTCCTCGAAACAAAATATCGAAACACGACCCTGGCAAATCGCTATCCGAAAAACACGGCACATAATGGTATTGTAAGCCAACATTGTAAAACTGATGGCGCCCTTACTAAACTCTACGAGAATGGCGAAGGAGGCGGTTTCTACTCGTGCTCCTCTTATAACGAAACCCGCGTCATCCAAGCCCTTCCGTCATCAAGACCTACCACGACTCAAGATCTCTAAGCCTGATGATCGTTGGCCGACAAAATTGAATCCTCAATACCCTTGCCACTGTCTCTCTACTGCCGCCCATTCTATTTTCGAGGCTGCAATTTCCACAGCTATCCCCTATTACCATGTTATTACCGAGAGCCCAAGCGGCCCTAAAGACGTGCCGATTGCCCCCTGGAAGAGTGACTTAATACGATACCGTATTTCCATCGCGCGGACACTAGCTCTGAAAGAATTAGAGAAGCAAACGGGCGTGGTCATGCACAATAAGCGCGACAGCAGTACAGAATTCTCGAGCCATGTGCAGCCGTGGGCGGCGGCATTCCTCCATCGCGCAGCAATTAATGCGGGCAACGAAGCATTTAAAGAGATAGACGAGAGGGAGGGTGCGGTAAAACAAGAAGGGAGTCAAGACTTACCGCCGTATACCTTTGGGCGTCCTGGAGCGTTATACTGTAACTCTTTTATGCGCCAATACCCTTGCCTTTGCAAAGACGCTACTGCCAACAAAATCGCCGATTTGGTCTTCGAAAATTTCCTAAAAGATGTGCCACCTCATGCTGAAAAGCATTCGGCGATGTGCTGGGTCAAGGGGCGCCTGAATGTTCGTGTTGCAACAGCAACAGTACATGCCTTGGAGGAGATCGCCGAACCAGGGGATGAGAAGCACAAGTGTTCGGCTTATGGCCGGCCGCCGCATATGTTACAGTGGATGTATACGACAGTGAAAGCCGCGTGTGAGAAGGCGGTAGCCCAAGAGTTTGACATGATCAGGAAAGAACTAGCGAAGAAAAAATCCAAGGAAAAACATCTGGCTATTCACACTGACAGGGCCTTACCCGGTGGTTCGCTTAATCTTAACTCGAGTTCGACCATTGTCTCGACACCTGGATCGTCTCGTTCCACCATGACGCTACCAAAGGCCTATGAACGCGGCATCAGCATGGAGACCTACTCCAAAACACTTAACCCCTTTGCGGAGTCTGTGACCCTAGCGTTTCTCAAGCATCTATTCCCCGCCAGCAAACGAGAACTCACTGACTCCTGGATGCGCGATTACTTCGATCCTGCCGTCACTGACGCCAGAAAACGTGCACTCGAAGTGATTGCGAGATATGACTCAATCGCTGACCAAGCTGGAATCGTTAATACTGGGAACGCTATGCACGAGTATCTGTGGAAGACATCTTTCATGACATTTGCGATCAGCAAGGCAGCAGATAGGGCAGTAGCAAAGCTGGGGATAGACAAGGGAGTGTATGCCGGAATCTGGGGAGGCAAGCCACTCATGACTGAAAGTACCTCTCACCTGATGGCGGCCCAAGGTTTGGTAGATTTTGCTAAGAAGGTTTTTATTAACGATACAAACCCCAAGGACGGTAGTGATGAAGGAAGGGCAGTGGTCTTGCAAGAGGTGGTAACTAAGGGCGCTTCCTCTTTACATTAACGCAGTTTTCCGGCAATCTCGGTGCGAGTAGGTTTCACAGTACTACGGCATGCCAAAAATTAAAAGGAGAGCGAATATGTAGTGGAGGATTGGCTTCGGGGGATTTTGTTTGGTCGTTGCTTATTTGATTCTAGATACTTCGGTTCTCTGCACGCGATGATTTTATTAATACTAGGGGAAGATTGTACATTTGAAAGAAAAAGAAAAGAAGTTGTAATAACTGCCTGAAGTTTCTTGAAGCATGACGTGACTGGTTACTGGTATCACATGCGCCCAATCTGATTTTCTGTATGGAGGGCGCGTACTTAAAGGAGTGCCCATAGTCCGAGTTGAAAGATCGTATCTTTTGCAAGGAACCAACAAAGCCTAAGGTAACCATCCCACTCCACAACTTGGATATATCGAAAAAATCCCTGGTTTACAACCCACGCAAACAGCCAGCTACCATTCCCAACCGCAAAACACGTGCGATATTCAAAACTGGAAAAAAGCAACACGAAGGAACAGATCAATCACCTCAACCCAAAACAACTGCTTTGTCCTGGTTGTTGTTGGTCTGTCCATGGGTCAGTTTCTTTACTGAGTTGGCGTGTTCTGGTGTATATATGTAGATGCTTTGGAGGGAAAGCTTGAACGTTGTCTAAACAGCTTGCGCTATGCTAGGTTGGTAGGTTGCCTTGGTGTTGGGCAGCGAACAAAAGCGTTTGAGGATATATGGGATAGCTCCCCACATCCATGGGTGCCGTTCTCCTTCCACTAACTTCTTTCCATCATCCTTCAGAATCCTCAGATGTAACACCCTTCCCACCCACGTGTATCCTTTGTTTTTATGTTTATATTACTGGCAATCCCTTCACAGGCGCAATTTTTCTTTTCCCCAGAAGAATACCTCCTGTGAGTAGAGAGTAGTGAGCTAAGCGACCGCGAAAGCGACCGCGAATCCATGGGAGTAAGAAGGGGCGATAATCTGTCATACTTGGGATCACAGGTTGAATAAACTTTCAAAGGTAGATTTGCAAGACTTTGTGTTATCAAGTTAGATGTTCTCTAGCTCTTGAGAAAGAAAAAAATCTTTCCTTTCCCGTCGTCCTGACTTTCTGCCTCCCACATCAGAAAATCCCCTATCGTTCAAGTCCTCTAACCACCCGCCGGCCTCCTCGTCTCAGTCCCCTGCCTAATATTCTCCGTCACATCATCATTCCCCGGATTCGCCTCCTCATACATTCGCTGCTTGGTCTCCGGACCCCCTGGCCCCTCAAAGTCTCGTGCTTTCGTAGGGCTATCTCAATATCAGCATCCGGACAATCCCAAAATCTCCGTGACCCTAAGGCAAGCTCACTGTCCACTTCCTCCTTTCTCCCCGGGTTTCGAAACAAGATCTCCACCCTCATCCACAGGAATCTCGCGGTTGTCGCCGGCGCCCGAGGCAGCAGAGCCGACCTTGACTTCGCTGCCGGGAAATTTGGTGGTTACGGATTGATCGACGCCGGATTCGATTGCTGGGAAGGGTAAGTAGAGGAAAGTTTGGAGGAGGCCGGGGGCTTGACGGACCGGAGTCGCTGGAGTTGTAGCCTTGCTTGGCTCCACGGGAATTGAGATCACGCTCTGCTTCTTGGGCGAGGGCTAGGGGGTCCTTGCCTTCGTACTCGGCGGACATGATTGGTGGGGTGTGTGGGCGTATGGATGTGACTGTTTGGGTGCACTTGTAAGAGATAGTGAGCAGTTGTTAAATGTGGTAGGATTGACAAATGAAGCTACATCGTGTGGATTTCATCGAACGATGTCATAGGCTCCGGAGATGATGTAATGCCCAAGATCAGACTCAAATCCACCCGAGATAGCGCTTCTCGAAGTCCAATCATCTCATGTTTCGCTCTCGCGCTTGAAGCAACCTATCAAACTCTTCTGAAGCCTTCTCTGGTTATGGATCCCCTTTCACGATGATGAGAGTCTCCATCATCGAAGATCTGGTTGCTCCGTCAAATCACTCCTAACCGTTCCCTCTTTGGGATACAAATAGTTGCTAACGGTAAGTAGGGATACTTTCATCCATTGTGCAGATGCAGGAGTGACGAGAATTGTATACTGGGGATGTACGAGACGAACAGATCCAATTCTTACTAGAAGTTCATACATACCTCAGACTTGGTAGGCGTTTGGTAAGGAGGCTAGGGTATTTTATATGGAAAGAATTGCTTATCCGATTGCATTAGCTTCATGTGCACAACGCAAGGGAAGGCGATATGAAGTATGGATAACGCGTTAGCATCATTCCAAAGATCTACCAACATGTTCGGAGTACCAAGACTGCCGGATCTGTAGTCCTGAGTATCTAACCTGCCATCTCCGCCTCCTTGACCTACTGCAATAGGAAGTTGAATATGGGACAACCTGACAGAGACATATTCCGGTTTCCCGTCAACTACAATGGACATATTCTGGTGCGGCAGGAATAAGTACTAGAGATTGCAATAGGAAGCTCACAATGGATAGATTGCCCACACAGGCGATCGCTCTCTGCAACAGTAGGCGAATGAGACGGTTTTGGATATGATCTCACCATCTACTGTCTTTGCTGGTGATGGTGGTGTGGAGGAAACCTTGCCTTGGTGACGGGGCATGGCAGATACTGCAGGAACATAAGACGTGGAACGCCCCTTGGAAGTTACCGGTTTTTTCATTCACTGTTGGAAAGATCTGAGAGGTTCTCGGAGTACGTATCCACTTTGATCAAACTCAGTGCACTCTCTCACTTTTCACCAACGATCTCCACTTTCAGCAATTTCTACTGCCATGATGCTGTCATTCTCTTATCTACCCTGCCTATTGACCGTTATTACAGCTATTACTGGAGTTCAGGCGGCTCCAGCTCCAAATTCCGAGCTCACCGTCCTCGAGAGCTTGGCCCAAATTCCGCAAGGATGGCGCCAAGGTCGTGCTGCGCCAGCGTCAAAACCACTCCGCTTCCGCATTGCAGTCAAGCAGGAAAACGCTTTTGCCTTTGAGCAGCATGTTATCGCTATCAGCACGCCCGACCACCCTCAATACGGCGAGCACATGCATCGTGATGAACTCAAAGCTATGCTACGTCCAAGTGCCGATGCCTCTCAAGCCATCCTGGGCTGGCTGCTTGCTGAAGGGGTGAAGCCTGCAGACATTGAAGACGACGGGGATTGGATCAATTTCTTCGTTCCAGCCACGGAAGCTGAACGAATCCTTGATACGAGATTCTATTACTATTCAAATTCGATCAACGACATTGAGAGTATTCGAACCCTTCACTACTCGGTACCACGCAACTTGCATCGGTATATTCATATGGTTCAGCCTACCACTCGTTTTGGTCAGATGCGTCCTGAGCATTCGACGGTCAGCGAACACTTCGTTGTTGGTCCTGCGAGGAACTCGGTTGAACAATATAAAGGAAGCTCCCTGAACACGACATTCTGCAATACCACCATCACACCGCAATGCCTCCGAGACCTCTATCACGTAGGACACGCCAGAGGAAGTACTCGCAACGGCGGCAAGATCGGTATCTGCGGATATCTAAAGGAGTATGCCAAGTTTAACGACTTTAAAACTTTCACCACCAAATACGCACCATACGCTGCCTCGGAGAATTTCACCTACGTGCTTATTAATGGCGGACTGGCAACCCAGAATGACACCGTGGATGACGATGTCGAAGCCAATCTTGATGCGCAATACGCCTACCCTCTTTCCTACCCAACGCCTGGTTACTACTACAGCACTGGTGGGCTTGGCGAGCTTGTGCCCGACCTCGATCAACCAACTCAAGCCAAGGACCAGAACGAGCCATACTTGGATTTCTTGCATTACATCCTGGCCCAACCAGACCACATGCTACCCACGACACTAACCACATCCTATGGTGAAGATGAACAGAGTGTTCCCGAGCCATGTAAGTTTGTTCTCTTGGCTTTGATCGATGCTTTCTGACACTGGAATTCTAGATACGAACATGACATGCAGTTTGTTTGCTCAGCTCGGCGCTCGCGGCGTCTCCGTCCTCTTCTCGAGTGGTGACACTGGAGTTGGCAGTGCTTGCCAGACCAATGACGGCAAGAACACCACCCGATTCCTTCCCACCTTCCCAGCTGCCTGCCCATTCGTCACTTCGGTTGGTGGCACCTACCATGTTGCTCCGGAGCGGGCCATTGGTTTCTCGTCAGGAGGGTTTTCGGACAGATTCCCCAGACCTGCATATCAAGAGGCCGCTGTCACAGAGTATCTTGGTATCTTGGGAACGCGGTGGAAGGGTCTGTACAACCCAGCCGGTCGTGGATTCCCCGATGTCGCTGCTCAAGCGTACAACTTCACAGTCGTGGATCATGGGAAGGAAATTCGTGTGGGTGGAACAAGTGCCTCGTCGCCCACATTTGCTGGAATTGTATCACTTCTCAACAGCGCCCGTCTCTCCAAGAACAGGCCGCCCCTAGGATTCTTGAACCCGTTCATCTATTCAGTTGGTTACCAAGGGCTGACAGACATCGTGGACGGCGGGTCTAGAGGCTGCACCGGCAAAGACATCTACTCTGGCCTGCCCACGCCGTTTGTCCCTTATGCCAGTTGGAATGCAACGAAGGGATGGGATCCGGTGACAGGCTACGGCACACCAAATTACCCCGAGCTGCTGAAGCTGTCTGAGAGGTACAGGTGAACGGTATTCATGGCGGCGGGGTTTGATCATAGCGTGGGCCAACCAGTACTTGTATGTAGATTGATACGAACCCAGCACTTTCGAGGCCTGTAGAGTGGCAGGGATTACTTATCTCGGTAAACATGCCGCAACCTTTATGGGTCCCATAAAGTCCAGTGAGCTCGTGCTGTGATACGTCTGATGAGTGTAGAAGTCCACTGTTCAATGTCATGTGCTAGATATGTTGACTTCTGAGCAGACGTGTAGAGTAGATATAGTACGGAGGTACGGAGGTACTGTGTGTAAAATACATCAGTACCTTGCCTTATCGCCAAACAGAAACCGCTAAAAGGTCTCACCCTTGATCCCGGCGCTTCGTCCTTTTTCAACATCCAGCTTCCTTTAACGGCGATAGCACGCGAGACAAGCCGTAGTAGTACATCCTTTTGCATATACATATCCCGATAGAGTGACCGTCGGCCAATTAAACAGCCTGACCAAATACGTTGTCCTTTAATGACCGCCTCTGCTCCGTAGCATCGTCACTTGAAGCGATGTCCTGCAAGGAGGGAAAGCCCAACTCCGGGGCTGGAGATACGATGCGCCGCAGGGCTAGTACCTGAAGGCGTGGATGGCGGATGATGAAGTCTAGATCAGCAAGAGCTTGAACTGCTAGCTATGGACTTCTTAAAGGAAGCTGTCCCCGGCTTCATTGTTTCTTTCAGCCTGCTTTGCTTCACATCTCCCGCCAGATTTTTCTTCTCTCTTTACCTCCCCGCATCATGCGCGGTTTTACCATTCTCAATCTGCTTGCGACAGCTTGCTTTGTTGCAGCTAGAAGTCCACAGCACGTTGGGAAGAGCCTGCCCAACATTGCGTCCAGAGTTTTGTCAAAAGGGCAGCTCGATTCTCCGGTTGACGATCAATTGGTGAAGCGTGCCGCGAAACATCTCAATTCCAAAACCAAAAGTACTCCCGACTGTAATTCCCTATATGTGAAATCCCTAACAATCTCTAGAATTTGCTGTCGATGGCACAAAAATCCCTGATGTGTCCTTTGACGTTGGCGAATCGTATGCTGGTCTATTGCCAATATCATCACACAAGAACGAGACCCGTGAGCTATACTTCTGGTACTTCCCATCTGAAAATGAAGCCGCCGAGAACGAAATAACCATCTGGCTCAACGGAGGGCCGGGATGCTCCTCTCTCGAAGGACTGCTCCAGGAAAATGGACCATTCCTGTGGCAATACGGAACCTTCAAGCCGGTGAAGAATCCATATACCTGGGTCAACTTGACCAACATGGTCTGGGTCGAACAGCCAGTCGGCACTGGCTTTTCTCAAGGTACTCCATCCGCGACCAGCGAAACAGATGTAGCTTCGCAATTCTTGGGTTTCTTCAAGAATTTCCTGGATACCTTCAATCTGCATCACAAGAAAATCTTCATCACCGGAGAGAGCTATGCTGGATACTACATCCCGTACATTGCAGATGCTATGCTGAACACCAAAGATACAAAGTACTATGATGTTGAAGCAATTCTAATGTACGATCCCAGCACCAGCACGAATCAAGTGCAAGAAGAGAGTAAGCGCCCCGTATCTTCCCCCACCCTATACCTTTTCCTTCTTCCCCCACAAAAGGTACAACTCAATCGTTCTAATCCAATCACTGCAGTCCCCGTCGTCGCCATGGTCGATGCAAACCTCAACCTCTTCTCCTTCAACGCCTCCTTCCTCGCTACCCTCCACTCCAAAGCCGACTCCTGCGGCTACACCTCCTTCCTCAACGACTACCTCGTCTACCCTCCCAAAGGTCCGCTACCCGACCCGCCCGCCACCGTCCCCGGCTGCGACCTTTGGACCGCCGTCTTCAACGCTGCGCTCGAGATAAACCCCTGCTTCGACATCTACCAAATCGCCACCACCTGCCCCATTCTCTGGGACGTCCTGGGCTTCCCAGGGTCAATTCCATACCTACCTGAAGGCGCAGAGATCTACTTCAACAGGACCGATGTCCAGAAAGCCATCAACGCCCCTCCGACCAACTGGGCTGAATGCGCCGTTGGCAACGTCTTTGCCGGCAACGGCAGCGATTCCAGCCCTCCGAGCGGTCTCTCCGTGCTTCCCCACGTAATTGAACGCCTAAACCGCACAATCATCGGCCACGGCTTGCTGGATATGATTCTCATCGCCAACGGCACGCGCTTGATGATCCAGAACATGACCTGGAACGGCGCCCAAGGATTCCAAAAAGCTCCTTCGGACGAGTTTTTCGTTCCCTATCATAGCGAACTCAGCTTGAGCACCTTAGCAGGTGCGGGCGTCTTTGGCACGACACACACTGAGCGCGGACTTACCTACGTTGAGGTCAGCTTGAGCGGACATAGTGAGTCTCTCTTCCTCCCCAGAACCCTTGTCTTGCAATACTCCAAAACATCCCCAAACTAAAATAACCAACCTTTCTTGCCAGTGGTACCCCAATACGCCCCCAGCGCCGCATACCGCCAGCTCGAGTTCCTGCTCGGCCGAATCAGCAGTCTGACACAGTTGGGCGATTTCACGACACAGACGGGGAATTTCACGGGCAGTAGTGGGATCCCGAGGAAAGTAGATTCGAAAGCCGGATTCTGGTAAACGCTATCACACAAGTTGATGTGCTGGGAAAGAGTGTAGATACGCTTAGATTTCAGCATCAAGTAGAATATTATGCTGTAAATCACGCCATGGTAATATGAAGCGAACACCCCTCTACATACTTCCAGATTTCTTCTCTCACAACATCGGCCCCTTGTTTCTGCAAGGAAGTCCTGCGACGATGACGTGATGTAGTATTCGATACGATTCTTACGAACGATCCTAAGGCAAAGGATGTTGGGAGGGAGGGAGGAGGAGGCAGACAGAGTTGAAGAGGCCGTGATGGGAACTACAACCGATCCAGTGTCCGGCTCTTGAATTGTTGCTTTCCTCCCCTCCCCCCTTCCACTCCCCTCCCCTTTTCCCCCTCACTTCCCCTCACTTCCCCTCCCCTCCCCTCCCCTCCCCTTCCACTCCCCTCCCCTTTTCCCCCTCACTTCCCCTCACTTCCCCTCCCCTCCCCTCCCCTCCCCTTCCACTCCCCTCCCCTTTTCCCCCTC